>OLNZ01000865.1_pt1 | contig 25676 bp, 24 predicted proteins | sample 1672981 | NCBI WGS metagenome assembly OLNZ01 (sample SAMEA3136743, study PRJEB25190) | human gut metagenome | biome: human gut; feature: human-associated habitat; material: faeces | place: Austria | collected 2013 | reverse complement strand
TTTCTTTTCCAGCCTTGACTTCTGCATTTTTTATCACAGGAGAAGTAGCAGGACGTTTCATATCCGGCTTTCTTTCATCCATCAGGTAACGGTACAGATAACGGTTGTCCGGTGCCGGAGGCGGAAGTACAAAAGGCTTTCTCTCCACCTCTTTTTTCTCTACAACAACAGGGGACGGTTTCCAGTCTGCACTTCTCTGATAACCTGCAAAGTCAAGCAGCCAGAACACCGCTTCCTTGACTTCCATTCCTGCAAAGACACGAAGGAAATCTATCTGCGATCCTCCGTTTTCTCCCCTGTCATATTCCCTCGACCACTGAAACCAGCTCCTGCGGTTGTAAATACGGACAGAATCCATTTCCTTTACGATATGGTAATTGCCTACTCTTTTTACCGTATATCCAAGACTGGCTGCAACCGCTGTCAGATCCACACTTTTTGCAATGGCAAGTTCCTCTTTGGTAAAGCTGTTCCGTTCCTCCATGCTATCTGCTCCTTCCCGGCTCTGCCACCAATGCCCTTTCTTCAAACTCAAGGTAATGGTAGTCCTGCGTTAAGGATATTTTAGGCATGGTCATGATTTCCTTTTCCCGGAAGCTGAAATATCTGCTGTTATCCCCGCCCACAATCACATGATCATCGAGCGGTATTTCCAAAAGGCAGGACAGCTTTAAGATACGGGCTGTCATAATCGTATCTTCCTTGGAAGGCTCCAGCCTGCCGCTGGGATGGTTATGAACCAGTATCATTTTTGCAACATTGGAAAGGATTGCACTTTTGAATAACTCCCTCGGTTCTGCTACTGCCTGATTGATGGCTCCCATACTGGCAAAGTTGCAGTTGATAGGGGTTCCGTCAGATTTTAGGTTAATGACACACACCACTTCCCTGTCCATTTCACACAGCATTTCCCCTACTAGGGAAACTGCATCTTTGGGACCTGTGATTTTCCGGTCCGAAAACAGGTGAGCATTTTTTACAAGCCGGATGGAAACTACATCAAGCTGAAACGGTTCCTGCTTCTCCATCTGCATCCTCCTCTCCCGGCTCTACATGGATGATAAACTCTCCCTGCTGTGACTGAATGAGTCCCACAAGCTCCTCCACCGTGACCTCTTTTCCTTCTATTCCCATAAGTCCTCCTATCTGGACTGTTTTGCCTCATACACCATAGGCGGCTCTGCAACAATGCCGTCAAGTCTCCTGTTCGGTGTGTCCGTGGCAAGACTTAATTTTCTTAAATCTTTATCATAATGGTACACCTGATTGGACAGTCTTTCTTCCAATGCAACCTGATCCATGTTGATTTCCGCAACCATTTCCGCCAGCTCATTCGGATCACCCATTGAAGCAGATACAGCGATGACCTCATGTACAGATGAAGGGAGAATACATAGGTCACTTTCCATTTCTGTTGCAAGTGTATGAAGCTTATCCTCATACAGCATGGAAACTGCACCGTTTACTCCCCTGTCATTGGAAATCACCCACATCGACTTATCAGCGGGCATCTCACCGATCATCATCTCTGCTATCTCCTGCGGCATTCCATCTTTCATAAACATCTCACAGATGACCTCATTCATGGATCTTATGCGTGGCGGGAAAATCCTTCTTGTATTCTCCGCAGCCATTTTAAATAACTGCTCCTCATTTACTCCAAGCTGCTCTGCCAGACTGTTCTGTATCAAAGTGCTCTGAATCCCATCGTCATCCATTTTTATTACCCAGCGGTAGATAATGGATAAATCCTGAAAATCACGGTGGGTACGCCTGCAAGCATTTCCTTATTCTGCTCCGTGTTGACGAGCTAGAACACGATATTATCCTTTGCTTCCGCAAAGTCAATTCTCGGTGCTTCCGGACACATTTTGAAAGCATTAACCATACAGTCTGTCCCTGCCTGAATTGCTTTTTTTAAATCATTGCAAGCCTTATAGTGATCGTACATATCGTTGATATAGATGGTAGGGGAAACATTTTTTACTTCTGCTCCACCAATCAGGTTAATACCATCCATCATACGGTTTACCTTATTTACTGAACAAACTCTCAGTTCCATATCCTTATACTGTTCCGGCAAATAATCCTTGAATGAATCCTTGACCACTTCCTTGAAAATCTCATAGTTCATCATAAAATCTATCTTCCTCCTTTTGTGCAGCAAAAAAGCCGGGGATTTATTCCTCGGCTATGTAAAAGACTATTAACTTTTTTTCTAATGCAAATAGTAGTTCATATTCCATTATATCTGTTTTTTTTGTGTAAGAATTATATCTGCCGCTTGTAATGCAGCAAGATATGGGTCAGCTCTACAAACAGCATTTTGAATTAACATTATTGCTTTATTAGCTATATCCTCTTTATTCTCATTTACTAACGATTGAATCCTAATGCTATCATTAAATTTTTTTCTTTTTTTTCTCAGAATATCTCTAATGATTTCAAACATAATTCCATTGTAGTAAGCCCGAATACAACTATAATAATTTTCACATAAACGATTTTTCTGCTCTTCTGTCGCTTCCGTTTGTAGAAATTTAATACGCTCCTCTAATAGTTCTTGTATATTCTCACAATTCTTATAAATCCATGTTATACAATGTTCCCATTCAGCTTCACTTTTGGGTCCTGTTGCATTGTTCAATATCTTTTGAAATCTTTTTTCTACCTTTCTTACTCTTGCTTTGTCTGTTTCACTATCAGTCTTCATATTATGATAATGAACAATGCGCATATTTTCAATATCTTTAACGAACTCCATCGCATCTTCAAACTTTTGTACTTTAGCATCATCTGTTTGCTTGAAAGGTTTTATTGCCTGAAATCCATCCTTTTTTACCACCTGTAAAAACAATTCTAGAATTTCGTTACTGCAATCATGTATCAATCGGTATAAGCCATTAATCATATTCCAAAAGACCTCTTCTGGAAAGCTATTAACAACATATCCAATCTCTTTATATTGTATAAACAGATATATTCCGTGCTTAACGAAAGTTAATTTTGCATTTATATCACTTACAGTTGCATCTGATAGTAGTGAAATAAAGTGTTTTTCTAGTTTGGAGTCATATCCATCCTCCGGCGGATTATTTGAATATATTGGAGAACACATTAATTCAGCCCTCCTATCTGCGATTTAAGATCACTTTCACCATATACAACAACTCCATACATGTTAAAACCAATTAATGCATTCTTAATTGGCTTGCCATCGGATATTTCCAACACATCCTTGAAATTGGACGCTTTAAAATATGCCTCAACTCCTTTATAAAGAGAATTTTGAAATTCAGCAGAATAAACCGCACTTCGACTTGTACTACATGCAACTTTTATATTCTCCATTACAGGGGTTCCATCTTCATTACAAAGAACAACAAAAGTGATATGTGCCGGCATCTTTCTTCTAAATTCTCGCGTAATATTAACCATATCTTTGTAATCATTTACATTTCCTTCTCGAAATGCATTAATCATATTTACAAAATATGGAAAAGCTTTTTTCTGTGCATCTTTATTCTTAATATATACTTTACATAAGCCTGCAATTTTCTTCCAATTCTCATTAGACAAGTTCACAAACTGTTTTTCCGTAAATGGTGGTCTTTCAGTCATAGCTACCCATAATAGACGTATATACAAGTATAAAGTTCTTGGATTATTCAATACAATCTGAAGATGTTCTTCTAACTCCTTTATTGTCTTCTGAATATTAGCCATCTCTTCCTTGTCTGGTCTTTTATCAAAAAAGTAACCATCAAGTGATAACATTGCCCTCCTATAAATTCCAACATCAGAACCTTCTTTAATAAGACGTGCATTTTCTTCTTCAATTTCCTGATAACGTTTAGCTAAATCCAGAACAGCTAATATTTTTCCATATATGTTACTACCAAAATCATTATAAGGCGCATCCTTCACATCATCAGCAATCTGTAACATGCGGCTTAATATCCTATCTTTTTGTTGTGCATTTGTTACCAATGGATACACCTTAAGATTAGCATCAAGGAACACACCTGCTGAAAAACGATTTAAGTCAATTGCCATTGCATCATCAATATACTCATTAATCTGTTCAAAAATCTCCAATTCTTCTTTAGTCAGTTGTCCATCTGACCGAATACTTTTTAACAAATTAGAACAAAGTTCGACTTTTAATCTACTCAACTGCTGTGATTTATTATAACGCCCATAACGATTGATTGCTTTATGCAACTTAGTTCGCGCTGTTAGAAGGAGCTTATTTTGTTCTAAATCATTTGAATCTCCATTAAAAGCCTCTCTAACTAGATGACTTGCAACCAGAATTGCTTCATCATTCATATCCCTATTTGCTTCATTAATTGCTTCTGCAATCTCCAAAAAGTAGTCCTTGTATTTAGATGCTTCTGGTCCATTGGGACCATATTTTCGAATTAAATTCACCACTTGTATTGGCTCACTAAATGAATCATCGCTATCACTAACATCATTAAAATTTGTATTATGAATAATTTTCACAAGACTATGAATTTCAATATTCATAAGTTCCTTATCCGCTGAATCTGTATAATTCTTAACTTGTTCCTCCAAAAATAACGATGCCATAAGAGCACGTCGGAATCGAAATGTCAATGTACCATCTTCATATTGTGTCATTTCAATAACACTGCTACGACCTATGCGGGCGGAAAATTCGCCCCAATCATCTGCAAAATCATCCGCATAGGCTCTATAGACAACCATAGCTGGCAATTCAAGACCATATTTACCTGCAACTGCTATCATATTGTACATTTCTGAGACAAAATGCTTATACTCATCCGACCTGTCTGGATGAGCCAATCCTAAGTCTTCGTAAAGTTTTGCAAAAGACAAACTATAAAATTTCTCATTTGAATATTTCTCTAACCAATCAATAAAGGCATTTTCTGCAGACTGTGTTTCCTGCTTCACAGAATGCTGTTGTATTTCGTGAAGATCTTCAAATAAACGATACATGATCATCAGAAACCAATTACCTTTATCAGCATATGTTTTCACTGTCGCTCTTCCATTGGCTTGTAATAAATTATTTGATACCCCCTCAATAGTTTGGATAATTTTTTCAAAATGATTTGCATATGCTGAATCCACAGCCTGCAGTGCTTCTTTCAACTCTACTATTTCCAACTCACTCAACTCATCTTTGAGCGTCACAACATCAACATTTCGGTTCTTTTTCTCCTGTGCATCTCCAACGATATATCTGCTACCAACAACAATAACATTGCACTCCTCAAGCAACTTCCGCAATTCATCATATAAGTCATCATTATCGTAAGTATTTCTGTCCCATATTACAACTGTTTTTCGTGCACCAAGCTTTTCATTGATATGGTTTCGTATAAGATTGAATATTTGTTCAAAATGACTTTTGTCTCTCATTTCCGAAGTAATATAAATCACAGGATACGTTTTTTTCCTTCGTAACTGGAATGCTAAATTTCCCAGACAGGCAGATTTTCCCGAAGCATTTCTTCCTTCAATCAAAATGACTTTACTTTTTGCCGGATCATTATTTTTTAACTGATACTCTACTTTTTCCAATAACTCCTCATCAATATCTCTTTTAAAATAAAAACCAGATGAATATCCACCCCAAAGCGGTTCCAAATTCTCCGTAGACAAAAACCTCATAAAATACTCTTTACGATCCAAATAATTGGGGTTATCTAAAATAGAATCGTCAAGTACTATAATAGATCTATCTAATTGATTTAATATACTAAACTCTAACCTTTTTACTGAATGCTCCGCTTTATCCAATTGTGAATCTATTGTAATTTCAACTGAATCTTCATCATTTTCCTCATAACTATAGTTCTGTGTTTCTACTTCTCTCTCTCGTATCCAGTCATAAAGACTATCTTCTATAACAACCGCAATTTCTTTTGAGATTAATTGTCGGATCTGCGGTTTTCTTTTTGCCTCGTCAGAGAGATTAAAGAAAAAAATCGAATGTTTTGGACATGAAATAAATGCATTAAAATCACGCTCCTTTAACCAGTCATATTGAGGATTCCAACTATCCACAACCAAAATACCTCTCAGTATAATTCTATTAACAATTTCTCTCCACATTTGCTCCTTGGAAGTTTCTGCTTTCATTTGCTCATCATAAGACAATGGCATATTTGCTTGTTCGTTTCCTACTCGTCCAAACAAATAAGTAAGTTTTAAATTTTTTTCACTAAAATAGTCTGTCTTAATTTCAGCATAACGAACTACGGAGTGCAATGAATCAAAACCCGGCATAGCATGCATTAATGAAGTTACGATACCATTCCAGTGTAATGAAGTCAATTTTTCAAAACGTTTATCACATATAGCAGATTCCGCAGCTATAATACTTGAGATAATGGATTTTTTTTCTTCTGGTTTTTCATCACAGTAATTAATCAGATTTGTTACCGCCTCTGCATATGAAATTTCTTTTTTTTCTCCTATAGCAACTCGTTTGTATTTATCGTCTATATTCTTAAATAGTACATTCTGGTCATACATCTGACCTAAAAACAATACTGCTGTCTCAGTTGATATTCTAATCATTAATTCATCGAAATCTGTCATATCTTAATTCCTTTCTACAACTTAGTGCTCTCTCTTATTCCCTTGAATTTCAATGTTTTTATGCTTTTTCAAACACTAAAGGTATCAAAAATACCCTTGAATCCACACTGTCTAATTTTACTTTGATAAATTGGTAACTTAGATGAGTCATAATCATTCAAATACCACACAACTTTATCTGATAATTTTTTGCAAATTTCTTTTATATAAATCAAATCTACATCTCCAAAAGAGAAACCTACTGTGTATATTGCATCAACAGTCTGATCTATCTTTTCAAAAAAACTACTATATTCTTTTAAGGCAGATTTTGTATCCTTTTTTAAAAAGGAATCTAATTCATCAAGCATATCCTCTGCTCCAATAAATTTTCTCATATATTCATCCGTATGCTGATTACAATTGCCATGTCCAAAAAGTATTTCCTTACCTTGTTTTCCATGGATATGGCAAATGTTTTCCTCTTTTATGGCATAGCATGCCTCTAATGTTTCTGTATAATTAAAAGTCAAAAAAAGGTCTGATTCTCCTACTAATTTCTGAAATCCACGCTTTACTTCAATATCACACAATTCTATTTCATTTATCCACTCTGTGAAAAACTCTTTGATATAAGGAACAACCACCATTAATGTTGATGCCATATCTTCATTATTGTATACCGTTTTCCAATCATCCAAATCTCCATCTTCATCAAACTCATCTGGCAAAAGATCAAATACTTCACTATAATCTAATCTTCCTAAAGATGCCTCTAATTCACTCCAGTATTCACTATTAGGTTCAGCTACAGAAATAATTTTTATAAGAAAATCTGCTACCTCATCTTCATCACATACTAAGTCTCCTTTAGGACCTATACTTACCTCAGGTATAGTAACTATCGCATCATTCACTTCTTCATCTACTATATATTGGTCACACAAAAATCTCCTAAAGTCTTCATACGAAGTATGTAGCCCATGTGCTGTATCAAATCCATTTCCAATAATAAATATTTTTTTCATTCACATCCCACCTTAACTTTTTCACATCCAAATTCGTATTCTTATAACCTTTTATATTATATTTTATCACATATTCCTTTCTTTTCATATCAAATCTTCATAATGGATTACATCCCAAAGGATGCAACCCATTATGATTTAGGCTATCATAAATTTCTTTATTTCTTCTTTTTCTTTCCGACCAACACACCAATTACAACCGCAGCCAGACCGATTCCTGCGTATAACCACAGATTCATGTTATCCCCAGTCTGTGGCAGCTTCGGTTCTGTCGGCTTGTTTGTCAATTTCAAGGTGTACTCGACAACATCCGGTGCATCATCGTCATACTGCAATACGACTTCATGAGAGGTACTGTCAAGGATATAGCCCTCTACTGCTTTTGTTTCCACAACATAATACTTAATATCCTCTACATAGTTACCATCCTTGAATACTGCAATCGGAAGTTCTTTTGACTCCGCATGACCATTCTTGTCAATTACAAGTGTTTCAATCACATTTCCGTCCTTGTCACGGATTTCAAATTCCACACCTGCAATGCCTTTTCCTGTGTCAGCATCGGTTTTCTCAATGATAATCTTACCGCTTACAAGCTCATCCTTCATGGATACCTGCTGAAGTTCTTTGGTGTTCTCCACGGTAAACTTCACTTCGTTTTTGCAGGAGCTGTCAGAATAGATTCCGTACACCGCTCCGGCTAAGTTTACTCCACTTGCTTCATCCTTTTTGTAAAGCTCACCATATCCGATATTCTCTGTTTTTACCTTGATGTAGGCAGGGAGCGGATCACCATGCGGAACTTCTGACACGAACTCCTGATCCCCGTAATTTACGGTCAGCCAGAACACACAGCTTCCGGTCACTTCCACCTTACCGCTGTTTGAGGTAAATGTGCCTGTTGTGTCATTTGTATTAACCTCTGACGAATAAATGGTAAGGCTGTTTCCATTCCTGCTTGTACTATATCCGCTGAGTGAAAGGTCAAACTCGGACAGTACCCCGTTGTTGTCTGTCAAAGTGGTTTCAAATCTCTGGTTCGTCTCATTCCATTTCAGTTCATAGGTCGGAGCCTGACTTTTTCTGGAAGCTGCAAAGCTGGAAATGACAGCATTGATACCCGCATCAATGTTACTCTTTAAGGTCGCATAATACTGATATGACGCTGTTGGGTTTGGTGCTGTGTCACACAGTTTCTTTGCTGCGGAATCCGCACTTGCTATCCCGTAAATGCCTTCCTCGATAATCCACACCATCGGCTGCGTTGCAATGTACTGATCGCACTGGGCATTGCTCGGTGCCGATGTACTTGTGGATGAAAAGCCATAGTACAGGCAGTATCTTAAATATAGAGCCTGCGTATCGGTAAGACTTGTGCTGGAATTATCATAGCTGTTCATAAGCTGCCCGCCTTTGGCTGCCAGACCAAAGTTCATACAATAAGCGGAATGCCCGTCAATCATGGCATACAATACCTTTCCATGACTGTATCCTGCCTTTAACTCACTTTGTACTGGTCAAGCATTTTTGTAACACTCTGTTCGATAAATACCTATCTGTAACGAGCTTCCATTGGAGTTAAATAATTATTGTATGAATGAGGACGGACATAGTTATACCAATTGATGTATTTCATAGTAAGTTCATCCATCATCTCCACACTTGAAAACGAAGTTACATTATAAAAGTTACTTTTGAAGGTATTATAAAATCTTTCCATTGGGGCATTGTCGTAAGTGCATCCAGACTTACTCATGCTTTGAGTTACATTGTTAGCTTTGCAGAAATTTACAAAATCCCACGAGGTAAACTGCACCCCCTGATCTGAATGCAGAATTACTTTAGGATAGTTTTCTTTTTTTAGTGCTGTTTTAAGTGTATCTATTGCTAAATCTGTGTTGATATAGTCACTATTAAGCGAAGCAACAGCCGACCTATCATATAAATCAATTATTGAACAGTTATATCTGAATTTTCCATTTGACTGGCGCATATATGTGAAATCAGTGCACCATACTTTATTTTTGCAATCGACAGCAAAATTCTGGTTTAAGAGATTGTCAAATATTTTATTCTTCTTGCCGGTCTTATAGCCTGGCTTGGAGTGCATAATTACAGCACATAAATTCATGTATTTATGCATAGTGGTATTGCTTACCTCATATCCATAGAGCTTGATAAAAATGCGCATAGCTCTATAGCCTATAATACGATTGTTATTGTAATAAACATACTTTATAAGCTCATAGATATGTGCTAAGCGTTTATGATATTTCCTCTTTGCCTCCTTTTTGTAGTTGTAATAACAATTAGGGCTGATTCCAAATTTATTGCACAGCCATCTTAAACCAAATATTTTTTTATTATCATCGATAAATCGATATACCACTAATCGATTTCCTTTGCAAAGAATGCCGCTGCTTTTTTTAGAAAGGCAATTTCCTTATTTTTCTCGTTTAGAAGCTGATTTAATCTTCGAATTTCTTTTGCTTCATTAGATTCAGATGAGGTGCTGGTGGTATAAAGGCATTCTTCCTTGTATTCGTTAACCCATTTGCTAACGGAGCTTTTGGCAACATTAAAATCAACAGCAAGTTGCTGTATTGATTTATCACCTGCCATATAGGCTTTAACTACTTCTTTTTTGAAGTCTTCGGTGTAGTGTACTGACATAGTAACATCCTCCTTAATTTAATAATATTATAATATATTATTCGAACAAGGTGTTACAAATTTAGTTTACCACTACAAGTATATTGCTTGACGTACTCTAAGGAAAGAGCAACGTCCGCAATTTGATCGCTACTCATACGGGTGCTTGCGTCAGAGCGTGTTTTATATCCATTCTTGAAATTGGTGTTGATGTCCAAACAGTAGGCAGTTTCGCCCTCAACTTTCATGTGTCCATCATTGAATGTGGATTTGATAGAACCATCATTCATAACGTGTTCAATGTAGCCGACACGTTCTGCTGATTCTGTCCAGTATTGATTGCCGGAAGCATGAACCGCCGTCACAGGTAATGTCGTGAGAATGGTTGCAAAAGCAAGCGTTCCTGTCAGCAATCGCTTTACTAGCTTATTCATATTTTCTCTTTCTCCTTTCGATTTTGGGAATGAAAAAAGCCGTTCATTTCTGAACGACTGGAAATAGAAAAGGAACGCCAAAAGTATACGTTCCGTAGTCTATAAAATATTTAATTTTTCTCTCTGGTGTGCTATCTGACGCCAATTTTGACCACAAATTTCTGAAAAATGACGATTTTTGATGAACAGCTACAAATTTTCAAAATCCGTGAAGTCCTTGTAAATAGTGCGTTACGGGACTATATGAAACTAGACAAAACCAACGTCACAATAACAAGAGGTGAGTGCTAATGAATTTATTAAAAAAATGTAAAGCCAGCAAAATACTGGCTTTACACTAATTTTAATGTATAAAATTCGTAAACACAAAGTTCTTTGGTTCTGGCATTTCAATTCCCATCTTCATTGCTACATTCTTACAATTAATAAAGAAAGCCATATTCTCACCAAGAACCTGCATAACCTGCATTCCTTCCAGATCCTGTCTTACTTCATCAGGATTAGTCCCATGAACCATATTCCAGTATCTTGAAGTAACAATCGGCATCTGCATAAGTCCGAAATATTTATTAAGCTGATCCCATGTTGCTGTAGTTCCTGCTCTTCTTGCTGATATAACTGCTGCCGCCGGCTTTAATCTGAATCTGTCGCCACCTGCATTAAGGTCTGTATAAAATACCCTGTCCATAAATGCTGTCATAGCACCTGACGCTCCACCCCAATGAACCGGTGAGCCAAATACAAATCCATCATAATCACCTGCAATATCAAGGAACTCATTAACTGAATCGTTAAATATACATTTGTTATTATCCTTGCATTTCTTACAGGCAATACAGCCTGATATTGCTTTATTTCCTATCCAGAAGATATCTGTATCAACTCCGTTATCATTGAGTGCCTTAGATACTTCGCATAGTGCCGTATAAGTACATCCCTCTTTATGAGGGCTGCCGTTTACCAATAATACTTTCATAATATATAGCTTCCTGTCAGCTTTTAGTTTCCAAGCTTTAAAGACTTAACCCACTTAGAAACTTCTGATGCAGAGGCTCCTGAACTGAATCTCTGTCCAGCCTGCCAGTTACCTGTTCCTGCCAGCTTCTGTAATCTTGTTCCACTGTCACCAAGTCCTGATGAAGTTGATGTACAGAATGGAATAACGGTCTTGCCTGTGAAATCATTACCTTTTACAAATGTGTCTACAGGCCATGCTGCAATTCCCCACCATATTGGATAGCCTATTAATACAGTGTCATATGAATCCCAGTTGTCAGGTGTAACCTTTGTAAGTTCTACATTTCTAAGACTCTCATCATTATGTTCCTTAGAAACACGACTGTTATTATTAGTCCAGTTAAGGTCATCACTTGTGTAAGGATTAACCGGTGTTATCTCGAAAATATCTGCATCTGCATTTTCAGCAATGTTCTGTGCAACTGCCTTGGTACTTCCTGATGCTGAATAATATACAACCAATGTCTTCTTGCCTGAAGAAGATGTTGTCTGTGCTGTTGTACTATCAGAAGCTGCAGTTGATTTAACAGTATCCTGTACTGCTGTTGTATTATTATTAGCTGTAGTAGTTGTTGTATCTGTCGAAGCTGCTCCACAGCCTGTAAACAATCCCAACGCCATAACAAATGTAGCTGCCACACTTAAAATTCTTTTAATCTTCATAATTGTTTCCACCTTTCCTTGTATTACCAGTTCTTCTTTTCCTTGGAACTGTCCTGATTATTTTTTCTTTCTTCAACCATCTTCACAAACCATTCAACCGTCTTAGGATCCTGATGTGAGAAGAATGCGCTTTCTGCCTTATCAAGTCCTGATATTGTATTCATATCTTCATCAGAAAGAGTGAAATCAAATACATTGAAGTTTTCTTCCATTCTCTCTATATGAGTTGACTTAGGAATTACAACGACTCCTCTCTGGATATGCCAGCGAAGCATAACCTGTGCAGGTGTCTTTCCGTATTTTGCTGCAATCCCTGCAATAACAGGATTGTCAAATGTACCTCCTCTTCCTTCACCGAATGGAGCCCATGCCTCAAGCTGTATTCCATATTTATCAGCCCATTCTTTCATTTCCTTCTGCTGGTTAAAGATATGTGTTTCAACCTGATTAACCATTGGTTTAATTCTGTTAAATGAAGCAAAATCCACCATTCTGTCAACATAGAAATTAGATATTCCTATTGCTCTTATTTTACCTTCATCATATAAATCCTCTAATGCATGATATGCACCATATGTATCGGAAAATGGCTGGTGAAGAAGAACTAAATCAAGATAATCTGTCTTTAACTTCTTCATAGACTCAAGAACAGATTTCTTAGCTTCCTCATATCCATAATGCTCAATCCATACCTTAGTTGTAAGAAAAATCTCTTCTCTTGGAATTCCAGACTTGGCAATTGCATTACCAACCTCTTCCTCATTGAAATAACTCTGTGCTGTATCTATTGCCCTGTAACCTGTCTTAAGGGCATCAAGAACACATCTCTCACACTCATCCTTAGTTACCTGATAAACTCCGTAACCTAATATTGGCATCTTAACACCATTGTTCAAAGTTACATATTCCATATCAAAATCCTCCTGTTAATTATTTTCAAGACATTTATAATACCTATACCTGACTTCAAGTCAATAGCATATTATAATTTTCTTTACATTTTTATTATAAATGCTGATTCCCAATATAAGAAGTCTCTGTTGGTTTCCCAGTATTAACCTATTGGTTATCACTTCTTTATCTGTCCAAAAAGCCAGCCCATAATGTTCTTATCACGCACAAATAAGTATCCGCCATATCCATGCTGATTGCTTATTCCTTCGCTTGAAAAATATGATGTTGGTTTAATATCAAGTACAAGAAGCCTGTCTATCTCACTATTACTGAGACCTTCCTGCTCATACAGCTTATGTATTGCATTATAAGCATTTCTTGATGGTTCAGAACCATAGTATTCATCTTTTTCTCCAATTGCAAAATACACTGGCACTCTCGCTTTTACAACTTCTGTGTAATTGCCGTCCCACTGTGAGCTACACTGCAGATATGCTGTGTACAGGTCTGGTCTCATGCCCATAACACGCGACATAGTCTCCCCGCCGCCAGAATACCCTTCTGCATATACTCTTGACCTGTCAATATTGTATGTATCAAGAAAATATTCAGTAAGTGCAATTGTCTGCCTTGCAGATGTGTCCTGCCAGTCATTTAACTGTGGTGCAACTATTATCATTTTAGGAATATAGTCTCTTGCCATGAATCCGAATTCCTCCGTCATCACATTTTGTCCAACTCCCTGAAAATATAATCCCTGATATCCCGGCAGCGTCATAAATAATGCATAACTTTCTGTTCCGTCATAATCTTCAGGAATATACACATTATAATGAATATCACCTTCTGTTTCTGAATGGAGGACATTGTCAAGAACGAAATCCCTGTATTTGCTTGTTCCCTGTTCTACATTATACGCCTTTGATGATGAACTCTGGTTATCTGCTGATTGTGTATCAGTCTGGCCGTTCCAGAAAAATCTGAGACCATTGTATGTATATTCATCAGTTGCTTTTGCATCATGTTTATAGCCTTCTCTTTCTAAGAAAGACATATTTCCTTCTGATTCATTCTTTGCAAGCTTAAACATTCCTCCTGAATTATTTGCCATAGCCATAATCTGTGCCTTAAATGCGCTATATGCAAAATCATCAGTTCCTGATGCTGCAAAGATGAAGAAATCCTGTGAACTGTAACCCTGCTGTCTTACTAAATCTGCCATATATTCATCATCGGTTGTATAACTTCCACTCATAGGCATAAAATATCGGAAATAATCCAGACAATAGCGGAATGTGTTCCATGTATTTACAGACCCCATTGAAAATCCGCCAAAACCCCTGTGGTCTCTTGATTCCTTAAGCCCCTGTGGTGTAGTGTCCTTTGCATATGTACTATACTTACTCTCCACCGCTGGAATAAGGTCATTGACTAATTCATTATGAAACTGGTTGGTAAGCTGGATTGCAAGGCTGTAATCACTACTGTCGTTCTCACTTGTGTTATTATATGTAGGCAGTACAATAATAAGAGGCTTTATATTCCCATCCTGTATTGCATTATCAATAACATTTTTAAATGATTTTGGATTATCATCTGTACCCATAAGAGTCGTTTCATTGCTCCAGCCACCATGACTCAGATAAAATACATTATATTCTTCTTCATCTGTATATCCATACGGCAGATATACCCATGCTTCCTTAGTTATTTTATTAGATTTTTGCTCATAACTGAATGACTCCCATGTATCATATGTAAGTTTATTAAGTGTTCCCTGCTGTGTTGCCGGATTTTCATATCCATCGGGTATGTATTCGAGTTCATCAGGAACAGTCCCACTCAAATTAGCTGATTGTGTATTGGAAATATTGCTTGTATTATTCACGCTGCTCTGCTCCTTATTATCTGTTTTCCCACATGCAGAAACACAAAGCATAATCATTGTAAGGACTAATATTATAAACATTTTCTTATTCATGCTCTGTCTCCTTATGCTGCTTACTTTATATTCTTTCCTAACTTTACAGCCTCTGTCTTATCAGTAGCCATGCCTCTGTAATTCATTCCGTAAAGCCCAGCGAATCTCTTCATTGTGTATTCGCCTGCTTCCAGCATCCATTTTTCAGGTGCAGCTCCCTGAAACAGAAAATACATATCTCTTCCTTTAAGGTCTTTTTCACTTACAAGTCCATAAAAACGATCAAGTACATTTCTTACTGAGCCGCATATATTGTGCCAGTATAATGGTGAACCTATAACAATAACGTCAGCTTCTTTCATCTTAGATATAACTATATCAAGTTCATCATCTGAAAAATTCTGACCATAACTTCCAATCCTGTAATCTGTAAGATTGAGTGTTTCGTACTTTCTGCCGCCAAGTAATGTCTCTGCTAATTGTGCTGTGTTTCCTGTCTTGTTAGGACTTCCGTTAATAAATAAAATTCTCATAATCATGATCTCCTTTTCAAAATTATTATTTTATCTTCTTAAGCAACATACTTATGTAATACCCCGCAACCGCTATAAGTATCATTACTGCAAGATAATCAAGCATAAAAAACATTACATTTTCTGTGTAATCATAGAAAACAAAATGCATTTTCATTAAGAGATACTCCCCAATCTGTCTTTTATGAAATGCAAATATTCCATAACCTGTCACAACTAATGCTATCAGTCTCGCACCCCATTTTCTTAATACTGAAGGCTCTTTAAATAATTTCCCTGCCATAGTAACAGCCATGTTCCAGTGCATTCCTATATGGACTGACATAACAGCAAAGCCCCAATATGCACAAAACATATGCACCTGTCTGGCTGCCATTGATGTTCCGGCAATATTTATATCTTTAAATATGTGTGTTGAAAGCAATATTCCGCTTGCCATTGAGCCAAGCATAAGCAGTAACATCACAACAACAAGTAATGTCTGAATAATCCTTAAAGGCTTATACTTACCTTTTACTACAGACTTTATCCATCTTCTGTTTAAAACATGATGAAATATGAAAAGAATTAACATTGCCATTCCTATCCATTCATGTGCTGTTTCACTCAGAAGGCTATATGGCATAAGTAGCAATAGGCTTATTGTCATAAGAACATCTGTTACTATTCTGATTACTAATTCCTTATTCATTTTCACCTCATATTATCTTCCCAGAACATTACTGCCCGGTCAAGCCAGCCATCTGCAACTGTATTCTGTCCAAGTCCGAATCCATGTGAAAGATCGTTAAAGACTTCTATCTGTGCATTAGTTCCATTATTCTTTATTCTTGAAATGTATCTTTCCATACTTCTGTAAGATGCAATTCCATCACTTGTTCCTACACATGCATAAGTTGGAGGCTCATCTCCTGTAACTTCTGAAAGTCCTGTATCCACAATCTCACCTCCTGTTTCATTAATTATCTTTCTTATCCTGATTTAAGTATAAAAAAAGAGACTCCCTTTAAGAAGTCTCAATTCGTTACTCAGTATTAACCTTTAGGTTATATCTATTTTACTTTCTCAATTGCTTTAACAAGCTTCTTTACTTTTGCAGAAGGCTCTTTGGAATATAACAGTCCATATGGCATAGTATAATCCCAGTCAACTGACTTAATTCTTATAAGAGGATGTACGCTTTCCCAGCCTTTGAATGCCAACAGCAATTCCTGATTATTCTCACATCTGTTAAAAACATCAATATTATACAGGTCAAAATCAGATATATTAATATCAGGATAATTTTCTATAATATCATCTCTTAATTTATCTCCATTAGAACTCCACCCTCTATGCATAAGCATGAGTGTTTCATTCCTCATATCATCTAAAGTAATAACATCTTTCTTTGCCAGCCTGTGATGAATAGAAACTGCAACACAAAACGGCTCTTTAGAAATCTCAACGCCAGCGCAGCCTCTTAATTCCAGTAATGAATCATCAAAAATACCTGCGACCACATCAATATTCTGACCAAGATTTGCAAGTATTTCTCTCGCATTTTCAATAGTATTTTCAAATGTTATGAGTTTGAATTTCATATCTGGATATAATTTCTGAATCTTAGGCCACAATTCCACAAAAATCTGTGGCGGCGTAAGTGGTGATACACCTACACGAATTACATCTTCTGATACCTGCATGGCATCTTTGGCACGTTTTACAGAATCCTTGCAATATCCGATTATATATTTAGAATCATTATATATTGACTTGCCCGCCTCTGTTACAACAAGTCCTCTGTGTGTTCTGGAAAATAACTGTACGCCAAGGCTTGCTTCCAATGAATTAATCTGCTTTATAACTGCCGGCGATGATATATATAATTTTTCTGCTGCTTTACTGAAACTTCCAGATTCTACAACACACATAAATGTCTCAAGCTGTGGATTGTACATCATAAGCTATTTCCTCCCATTATCATTCTTACAACGAATCCAGTAATCCCTTTATCAGAAGATACTTTTGTCATCATATTCTTTAAACCTTGCCTTCTGTACTTGTCTTTTCTCTTGTAAATGTTTCAAATATATGTGGCAGATATTCCTTGCTCATTCCGATTCCCGTATCTGCAACAACAACCTTATACATAGCTGTCTCTGGCATTGTTCCAGGCATTTCCCTGACAGAAATATCTATTCTGCTGTGTACTCAGCCTTTAATTTTGCTTCTTTCCTCTGATTGTAAAACTGTACATGTATAAATGCATTAATAATTAAAAAAGAAACTATCAGAACAATTGTAGTTCTTATCCTTATAAATCTAAGACTTATGTTCTTCTTCATATTAAGTTCTCTCAGACACGCCTTTTTCTTTTCGGTGACATTTTATCACATATTTTTTCAAAAAAATAGTACTACTGTGATTGTTTTTCACAGTAGTACTACTTTAATATATTATCCTATAAGCAGCACAGAAACATCATTAACATTTGTACCCGTAGGACCTGTTATAATAAGCCCCTCTGTTAGTTTCAATGCATTATAAGCATCATTATTCTTAAGCACTTCAAATATATCTATTCCTTTATTCTTTAAGACTCCTGCTGTATCACCATCGCTATATCCACCTGCCGCATCCGTAGGTCCGTCTGTTCCATCGCTGCCTATACTGAATACTGCTGCATTTGACATTCCCTTAATACCTTCTGCTGCTGATAATGCAATCTCCTGATTTCTTCCGCCTTTACCATGTCCGGTAATATTAACAACAGTTTCTCCGCCTGCTATGTATGCCAGTTTCTTTCCTGACTTACAATGTGTCTTTGCTATAGATGCAAGAAAACTTCCAGCTTCTTTTGCCTGACAGCATAACTGGTCCGTAAGCATTACTGGTTCATATCCATACTTTGAACATTCCCTTGATACTGCACTGCATAATTCACGCACACTTCCATTAATAAAAGTTGTTACATTATCCAGTTTCTTCGGTGTCTCAATATCCATCAGTTTTTTTACATCTTCACTTATATTAAGATTATATTTTTCTACAATGTGCCATGCTTCTTCACATGTTGTTGTATCTGCACATGCCGGACCTGAAGCAATCATATCCAGTGGGTCACCAAGTATATCTGATAATACTATTGATAATACATGCGCCGGTTCACATAATTTTGCAAACCGTCCGCCCTTTACTTCTGATAAGCGTTTTCTTATCGTATTAATCTCAACAATATCTGCGCCGCATGCAAGTAACTGATTAGTTATATCCTGCAATTCTTCTCCTGTAATCTTCGGCTTCTCAAATAAAGCACTTCCTCCACCTGAAAGAAGAAAAAGCACTGTATCATTCTTATTGAGTCCGCTTACCATCTCAATAGCTGCCTGTGTTGCTTTAAATGAATTCTCATCTGGAACAGGGTGGCCTGCCTCAAAACATTCTATTCTTTCAATCGGCTCTTTTACATGTCCATACTTCGTTATTACAATTCCTTCATTTATTCTGTCTCCCAGACAGTCACTTGCCGCCTTTGCCATCTGCCATGCGGCTTTTCCTACTGCTACAAGAATAACTTTTCCATCAAATTTCCTGTCTTTAAGTGTTTTCTTAACTGCTTCATCCGGAAGAACTGCTTTAATTGCCGCATCAATTATATTGTCTGCAACCGCTCTTAATTCTTTATTCATAAGATTCTCCTTCCTGACATTATAATAACCTGTCAACAACATTTATAATTTTGTGTCTGCCAGTTTTTCATAATAATGTATAATTGCACTGTGGTCGCTGCTTCCATCTCCATTATTATGCAGATACTGCATTATTTCCTGAACCTGTGCCGTCATCGGTACTGGAGCTCCAACACTATGAGCACACTCAAGTGCATTATTCAAATCTTTAATATGTAAATCTACTCTGAATCCTGGTTCAACATTGTCCTCTATCATCATTGGAACTTTGGCATTCATAACAGTAGACCCTGCAAGTCCGCCTTTTATTGCCTCAAATACACATTCAGGGTCTACTCCGGCTTTTTTTGCCAGAATGAAACTTTCAGAAACTGCCTGGATATTACATGCAACAATTATCTGATTGGCAAGTTTTGTTGTATTTCCTGCTCCAAGTTCACCACATCTTGTAACTGATGAACCCATATGTGTAAGAATCTGTTTATACTTATCAAATGTTTTCTCATCTCCACCAACCATAAATGCAACTGTTCCATCTATTGCTTTAGGTTCTCCTCCTGACACAGGTGCATCAAGCATATCAATTCCTTTTTCTTTTAATACATCACCAATATATCTGCTGTCGACAGGATTAATTGAACTCATATCTATAAAACATGTTCCTTTTTTCATATAACCCGCAATACCATTTTCCCCAAGCATTACATCCTTTACCTGAGGACTGTTTGGAAGCATTGTTATAACTACATCACTTTCCATGCCAATCTGTTTTAAATCACCACTTCTCGCACCTGCCTGTACAAGTTCATCGACATTTTCCTTATGATGGTCATTAACAATCAATGTGTATCCAGCTCTGCAAAGATTCTTTGCCATCGGTTTTCCCATTATTCCCAATCCAACAAAGCCTATAACCATATATAATCCTCCTGATATTGTTCTAAATGTATTGTTATTATAACCTTTCTTTTATATAATAATGCGGCCATACTGATAAGTCCATATAGTTCTCATAAGTATAGCCGCATTATGTAACATTTATATTATAAAATTAATGAAAGAATAAATATTTCAACCATTGCTGCAATACCCATTATTAATGTGCACACTGTCTGTGTCTTATATCCCTGTTCAGGATCCATGTCACCAAAATTAGTAACTACCCAGAAGTATGAGTCGTTAGCATGTGATACTGTCATGGCACCAGCGCCTATAGCCATTACACAAAGCACTGTCTTAACAGGTGAAGCAAGTCCAAGCGCACCAAGCAACGGAGCAATTATACCTGCTGTTGTTGTAATTGCAACTGTTGAAGACCCCTGTGCTGTCTTTAATATTGCCGCAAGAAGGAATGGGAAGAATATTCCGACTGCTGAAAGCACTTCTGCATGCTGTGTAATAAATGCAACCATTGAGCTTGAAGATATAACCTTACCTAACACACCACCGGCTGCTGTTACAAAAAGTATAGGGCCAACTGTTTTTAATGTCTCATTGGTAATATTGTAAAAATCGGACATCTTATGTGCCGTTGCAAGCTGGATTACTGCAAATATTGTACCAACAGCAAGAGCAATTATTGGTTTACCAAGGAACTGGCATGCTATGTCAAGTGCGCCGGTCCAGCCAGCCATTGATGAAATTGAACCAAGTGCCATAAGAATGATTGGTACAAGAATTGGAGCTAATGCATTAAATCCATTAGGAAGCTTTCCATACTCTGCAACTAATTCTTCATATGTCTTAGTAACCTCTCCATTGTCTGTTACTTCATCAGCACTCTTTACTCTCTTTCCAATAAACTTAGCATATACAAGACCTGCAATAAGAGGAAATATTGAACATACAACACCAAGTCCCATTACAAGTAAAAGATTATCTCCAACTCCAAGTGTATTAGCAGCTGCTATCGGACCTGGTGTTGGTGGAATAAACACATGAGAAATATAAAGTCCTGCTGAAAGTGCTACTGTCATTGCTACACTTGAAACTGCTGTTCTTTTTACAAGTGCTTTTCTTATTGGATTAAGAATTACAAAACCACTGTCACAGAACACAGGAATTGAAACAACCCAGCCCATAAGCTCTATTGCAAGTTCTGGTCTTTTCTTTCCTACTACCTTAATTACCATATCTGCCAGCTTCAATGCTGCTCCTGTTTTTTCAAGTACCGATCCAATCAATGCACCTAATATAATAACAATACCGATGCTGCTGAATGTACCTGAGAATCCAGCTCCTATAACTGTTGGAATTCCAGACACCTTCGTTCCGTCTGGTTTTACAGTATCAACAAATGGAATCCCTGCCAACATTGCAAGAATAAGTGATACCGCCATAATTGCTAAGAAAGGATGAACCTTAAACTTAGAAATTGCAACTATCATCACAATGATAGCCAAGACAAATGCAATTATCAATGCTACTCCTGTCATAAAAACACCTCATTTCTATTTTATTGTTGTACGGTTTGCACAAACCTTTGTGCTTTGTATGACACAATAATAGCATGTAAAGTTCAATAGCAAAATGTTACACAGCACATAATATCATTTTTATTTTGTATTATGTAACAATAATGGTAAATCATATTTTTCATTAATTAATTCATCAGTAATTATGTATGCTAGATACAACGCTGGACTTTCTGTTGGTTTCCTGACATCAAGTCCTGTTATTTCTTTCAGTTTTGATATTCTGTATTGTAATGTATTCTTATGAATATACAGATTGTCTGCTGCTTTCTGTATTGATCCCTGTGCATTAAAATACGCTTTCAGCAACGCAATATTCTCACATACATCATTATAATCCATATCTTTGAATACCTTCTTTAAATATTCAAGCTTAATCTCTGTTGGTACATTGCTTATTAAAAGTTCAAGGCTAATATCCTCATAGCATATAATCTGTTCATGTTTTTCAGCTGCAGCCGTCCATGCCCTATGTGCTTCAACATAAGCTTCATGCATATCATAGCTTTGGGCTGAATCTATACCAATATTCAGCTCAAACTTATCTTTTTCCCACACATATCCTGCCAGCTCTCCTGCAAATTTAACCACATTTTCCGTATCCATATTATCTATGATTATTATCTGTCTTGAAGCATTCCTGAAATGCATTTTATAATTATTTCTCTTTAAAAATGCATCAACATCATTTTCAAATTTTGCAATCTGAGACTGTCCCTGCTGTGAATCTTTAAGGTTGTCCAACTCATCTATGCTGGCAATAAACACTCTTCTTGGCTTATTAATATCTATTCCCAAAGCCATTCCACGGTCTTCTAAATCAGCATTCTTATATCCTCCATTTATAAGCCATTCTTCATAGAAAGCATTCCTTACACGCTTATTCATAAGCTGTCTATAGTTTGCACGACTCTCCATCAAAAGAATTTCCGTCATCTTTTTTAACAGTTTTCCAGACGTTATAACCTCTTCATATCCACCTGTCATTCCTATCACTCCTACTATTCCGCCATCAAGTTCAAGTGGAAGATTAATTCCTTTTTTTATGCCTTTTGATAAATCATCTTCATCAATATAATATTCCTCAAGATTTTCAGATATAATCTTATATGCACCATAATGAAAATCCCCTATTCTGGATTTATCACGACTTGCAATTATATGTCCTGTCTCATCCATAAGATTAATATTCTGTTTAACAAGTTTTGAAATTTCTTCAACAATCTGAGTTGCAGAATTCTTTGATATATGCATAACACGTATCTCCTTTTTGATAAGGATGTGACGGATTCCGTCACATATTCTTTCTATATAATATTGTACCATACATTTTATATCATTAAATTGTCATATCATACAAATTTATGAATAAATCAGATATTCAGGATTCATAATATTAATTAATAATTATGAATGAAAAAGGAGTATTATATGAGTAATAATATGGATCTTGGATACGATATGTTCTGCTATCAATGTGAACAGACAGCCGGAGGAAAAGGCTGCACTAAACTCGGCGTATGCGGAAAGACGCCAGAAATAGCCAATCTTCAGGATTTGCTTATATATCAGCTGAAAGGTATCAGCTTCTATGCCAGACATATTCTGGATTCAGGACTTAATGTTGACAAATCTGTTGTCAGCTTTATTGAGAATTGTCTTTTTACCACTCTTACCAATGTTAATTTCAATGTAGATGACCATGTCCATCTTCTTAAACAATCCCAGGACATCAAGAATAATCTGAAAAATATAGTAGGAACAACTGATTATATTACCCCATCTGCTGCATACGAACTGCCAGAAACTAAAGCTGATATGCTGCGTGACGCGCCAATGGCAGGTATTATGTACGACAAAACTCTGGATCCTGATATCCGCTCATTAAGACAGACTATTCTTTATGGTCTTAAAGGAATAAGCGCCTACGGTCATCAGGCAAGGGAACTTTCATACTATAGTGATAATGTTGACAATTTCTATATCATTGCACTCGAAGCAATAACAGATAACACCCTGACTGTCGAAGAACTTATCCGTCTGACTCTTAAAACAGGTGATATGGCTATTGAGATAATGAAAAAACTTGATGAAGCGAACACAACCATATATGGTAATCCATCACCACACCCGGTCAACGTTCACATTAAGAAAGGTCCCTTCATCATTATTTCCGGTCATGACCTTAAAGACCTTGAAATGCTTCTTAAACAGACCGAAGGACTTGGCATTAATATATATACCCACGGGGAAATGCTCCCTTCACATGGTTATGAAGGTCTTAAAAAATATAAGCATCTTGCAGGTAATTTTGGCGGTGCATGGCAGGACCAGCAAAAACAGTTTGATAATCTTCCCGGCTGTATCCTTATGACAACCAATTGTCTCATGCGTCCAAGAGACACATATAAAGACCGTATATATTCTACTAATGTTGTAGGCTGGGATGGCATAAAATATATAGAGAAGAAGCCTGACGGTGAAAAAGATTTTTCTGAAATCATAAAACAGTCTCTTGAACTTGGAGGCTTTACCGAAGAGCAGGAAGTAAAAGAAATTCTAGTAGGATTCGGACATGAAGCTGCTCTGTCTCATGCAGGTGAACTTGTTGAAGCGGTAAAATCAAAACAGATACGACATTTTTTCCTGATTGGTGGCTGTGATGGTGCAAGACCTGGCAGAAGTTATTTTACTGATTTTGCCACTATGGTTCCTGATGACTGCATGATTCTCACTCTTGCATGCGGCAAATATCGTTTCAATAAGCTTGATTTCGGCACAGTTGCCGGACTTCCAAGGCTTCTTGATATCGGACAGTGTAATGATGTATATTCTGCTATTCTTATTGCCAATGCCCTTGCAGATGCATTTGATACAGATGTCAATGGACTTCCTTTATCTCTTATTGTTTCATGGTATGAGCAGAAGGCTGTTGCAGACCTTCTCGCCCTGTTAAGCCTTGGCATTAAGAATATTTATCTTGGTCCGACACTTCCAGCATTCTTAAGCCCTAATGTATTGCAGTACCTTGTAGACACTTTCCAGTTAAGACTTATAAGCAATCCGGAAGATGACATTAAGACATGTCTTGGACAGGCTGTTTAAATGTTTCTCCTAAAAAGGCTGCCACAAAGTGACAGCCTTACATACCTCATTAACATTCTTATAATTCCGCCAGTCCGGCAAGTGCAACATATTTTTCTGATACTGTAAACCATGTAGGGAAATCTGTTATTCCTGACTGTGGCAGATTGAATATCCGCTGGAATTCCTTAACCGCTGCTGCTGTCTGCTCACCATATATTCCATCAGTACTTAGGACCGGAATAGAACTATAATACTCTCCTATAAGGTTAAGCTGTTCCTGAAGCTGTCTTACCTTCTGTCCTGATGAACCTATATCAAGATTAGTTCCTGGCCATGAATAAGGAATTCCGCTTATCTGTTCTGCCGCATTAATATACACATCCTGACCATAATAATATCTTAATATATCAATCGATGAATAATTCTGATCTCCCAGATACTTGCTTCCCCACTGTGAAAGCCTGTTAGGACATGTCACTCTCTTTCCATCACAATACTGTGTAAGTATTGGCTGCTTTACATTAGGTCTTGATATGTAATTGTCAAATATATCATCTACTACCTGTGATATACTTTCGAACACATTTCTTCCATTAACCCATTTCTGGTCATATGCAGTTGATGAAGTTATTGTAAAATCATAAAATTTGTTTCTGTACCATTCTGTATATACCCGGTTTAATGTAAATGACATAATAGCAAGCACATTTGCCTCAATTGTCT
>OLNZ01000859.1_pt1 | contig 25860 bp, 24 predicted proteins | sample 1672981 | NCBI WGS metagenome assembly OLNZ01 (sample SAMEA3136743, study PRJEB25190) | human gut metagenome | biome: human gut; feature: human-associated habitat; material: faeces | place: Austria | collected 2013 | reverse complement strand
GTGGATAACCACTTCTTTTTGTCATGTCTGCTACTTAGCATAATGTTTCACACTTGTTGCCTCCATCATTTGACAACCAGATCCTAGACCTTCTACAAAGTATAAGGTCAATACTTTTCAAGTAAATTATAAGAAAAAGTCCATAAACTTCAAAGTTTATAGACTTTCATTCATTTATTCAGTAATTTCAACGTAGCCATCTTCTGTTTTAGAAAACAATGGTAATTTCTTCAAAAACACAATATCATCTCTATTTGCGGCATTTCCTTCCGCAAGCAAAGCTGCTTTTTTAACAATGACTGCTTCTGCATTCTGTGCAAGTACTTCTAATGCATGCAATGATTCCCCCGTAGAAATAACATCATCAATAATACAGATTCTCTTTCCACGAATCTTATCAGCATCCACACCATCAAGATATAAATGTTGTTCTCCAGAAGTTGTAATAGAATGTACAGATGCTGATACAACATCCTTCATGTATGATTTTTCACTTTTTCTAGCAACGATAAATTCTTTCAGTCCAAGACACTTGCTAACTTCATACGCTAATGCAATGCCTTTTGCTTCTGCAGTTAAAACTGCATCCACATCACCAATCATTTCCGCCAGCTTTGGTGCACACGCTGATACAAGTTCTGTATCCCCCAAGATAACAAAACTAGCAAAAGCCATTGTTTCATTGATTGGAATAAATGGCAGTGTTCTTTCAACACCACATAATTCCATTGAATATTCTTTCATACTTTCCTCCATCACTCAGCTTAAATACCAAGCATTCTTACAACAATACCCGCAAGCATGCCTAAGAATGGGTTTGTAACTGCAGTTACAACAAGTGTAGAACCACCAACAGCAGCATTCATTGCAAGCGCAGCAGGTGCATCCAATGCAACTGTCTTGAAGATACCAAGAACAAACAAGAAACCCGCAATTGAAGAAGCTGGAACATATTTACTGATCTTAGGTAAAATACCAGTAATCAAAATCAAACCAATAATGACCATCATTGCTACACCAGCCCATACTGGATGAGGTGCGCTTGCAGTTGCAGAAATAATAGATTCTACAGGTGCTCCACCAAAGAAGGAAGAACCCATATCTGCTAAAGAGGAAATAACTGTTAAGTGGTCAACATTATAATTTCCACTTGTAGCCATACTCGCTGTAATAGAACCAAATGAAATATTTGAACCAATATTCAAGCAAACCATACCAAGTGCTCCCATAATCACATTTGCATTGATTGTGAATTTCTGACGAATAAATTTATCATCAACTACCACTATATTTTCTTTATCTTTTTTGAAGATTGCATTCGCAATACAGGAAGCAACAACAGAAATAACAATTGTATACACCAAAGTATTTGGATTATTTCTAGTGATGAAATACGTAACTAGTGCAGCAATTAATGATACACCACCCGCTAATTTATCTTTCTTGATCATATCAATTGCAGCTTTTGTCAAGATGATACCAACACCAGCCATCATACCGAATGAAATATCTTCACCTACAAAATCAACAATTTTTGTCAATAAGCCAAAAGCACCAATCACTGTCATAATCACAGCACCAAAGAAAATCATTGTACAACGTTCAGAACGATCTTTTCCTGCACTTCCCGCATACGTAATTGTTTCAGCCTGGAAAGAAATAGGTGCTACGCTTTGCGTAATTGTATTACCAAGTGCACCAATGAAAAAAGCCATCGCTGTTGGAATGGATGCAAATCCGAATGTCAAAGCCAATAATCCTTGTGGAAGTCCGTTCAAGACAACGCCAATAATCGCAAGAATGTCTGTTAAGATGTTTGCCATAACCCCTCTTTCTGCATGTTTTCATGCAATCTTCTCTAAACAAAAACATTTGTATTATAAGCAAAACAAAATTATAATAATATTACTATTTTCACTTATAAAATATAATATTTTTATTATATATATTAAAAGGAGAATCCAATGACGTTAGAATCCTATCGTAACTTTGTTGCCATTGTTGACTGTGGAAGCATCTTAGCCGCATCAAAGCAGTTACTCATTGCACAGCCTTCTTTAAGTAATCAATTAAAGAATATTGAACGTACCTATGGTGCACAACTCATCAAACGGGGAAGCCGTTCAATTGAACTCACAGAAGCTGGACGCATCTTTTATACAAAAGCACGTGAAATCTGTCGTATTGAAAACAGTATCAGCACATCTTTACAATGCCAGCAGACAGGTTACACAGATCAATTAAAAATATCCATTCCTGCAGGAAATTCCATTCACTACATCCACAACTTATTTGAAGATTTTGTTAGTCATCATCCAGAAATCAACTATGATGTATATGAAATCGCAAGTGATTTCGTTGTTCCAAACGTTTTAAATGGAATTACAGAAATTGGTCTTGTTCGTGCAAGTATTCCACAATTTGGCACACTAGAAACTTTCCCATATGAAAAGGATGATATCGTAGCTGTCATACCACCAGATCATCCTCTTTCAAATGAGACGAAACCAATTGAAATAACCGAATTTTCAGGTCATCCACTTTCCGTTCCATTTGATATCTCCAATATTATATATACAGTCTTTGGTCAACATGCTTTAGCACCAAACATTTCTATCATCACATCAATCAATGAAACTGCTATTGAATGGGCAAGAACATTCAATACAGTTGCACTCATTCCATATTCAGATGCTGATATCTCAAAAACAAGTGATATGGTTGTACGTTCAATCAATGATCCCGGTATGTTCATCACAAGTGTGTTTCTCAAGCGAAAAGATCATACATTATCAAAAGCAGGCAAACTATTCTTACAAGAAATTGGAATACTTTAACAAAAAAAACCGCACATGCGGTTTTTTCATCTTTTATTGAAAGCTTTCTGTTATCTTTCTAGCAACATACACACCACTTGCACTTGCATGTGATAATGAATGCGTAACACCAGAACAATCTCCAATCACATATAAGCCTTTATGCTTTGTTTCAAGATTGTTATCAACATCAACATCCATGTTATAGAATTTTACTTCTACACCATATAACAATGTATCATCACTCGCTGTTCCAGGAGCAACTTTATCTAATGCATAAATCATTTCAATAATATCATCTAATTGACGCTTTGGAATGACAAGAGATAAATCACCTGGTGTAGCTGCTAATGTAGGCGTCAAGAAGGAACCATCAATACGATGCTTGTTTGATCTTTGTCCACGAATCAAATCACCGAATCTTTGAACAATAACGCCTCCACCTAACATATTAGATAAACGTGCAATACTTTCACCATATTCATTAGAACTCTTGAATGGTTCAGTAAATTTATTAGATACAAGTAATGCAAAGTTTGTGTTGTCTGTATATAAAGCTGGATCATTATAAGAATGTCCATTCACAGTCACAATCCCATTTGTATTTTCATTTACAACAACACCTCTAGGGTTCATACAGAATGTACGCACTTTATCCTGGAATTTTTTTGTACGATACACAATTTTGCTTTCATACAATTCATCTGTTAATTGTGAAAATACCAGACTAGGAACTTCAACACGCACACCAATATCCACACGATTAGATTTCGTTTCAATGCCTAGATCAGAACAAATCGTCTGCATCCATTTACTTCCACTTCTGCCTGTAGAAACAATACATTTCTTACCAAAATAAGAAGTTCCATTTGTGATTACTTCATATTGATCATCTACATGATTGATTTTATCAACTTTAGACAAGAAATAGAAATCGACCTTATCTTTCAATTCATTGTATAAATTCTTTAATACAATGTAGTTAATATCTGTACCTAAATGACGAACACTCGCATCTAATAAATGCAGATCATTCTGTATACACAGCTTTTTGATAGACGTGTTCGCTGTTGTATACAATTTTGTATCTTTTCCACCATGAGAACAGTTAATTTCATCTACATAATGCATTAGATCCAAAGCTTCTTTTCTGCCAACGTATTCATATAAATTTCCACCAAACTCATTTGTAATGTTATATTTTCCATCACTAAATGCACCAGCACCACCAAATCCATTCATGATGGCACATGTTTTACAATGAACACATGTCTTAATATTTTTTCCATCAATTGGACATTTTCTCTTTTCTAAAGTATTTCCTGATTCAAACACCGCAATTTTTAAATTGTCGTTGTTTTTTACAAGCTCATACGCAGAGAAAATACCACCAGGCCCTGCTCCAACGATCATTACATCATATAGCATAGATTCAACAATTCTCTTATTTATTTTCAGATTTTACTTCCATATTTTTTGGAAGGATCAAATTTAAAACAATCGCTACTACAAATACTACTGCTACAACATTTGTCGCAAATACAGACTGTACAACTTCTGGAAAATATGCCCACAATCCAATTTCACTAGATGTTGTAAATCCAATACCAATTGCTAATGATAAAGAAACAATAATGCTGTTTCTCTGATTAAAACCTGCTTTTGCCAGCATTTCAACACCAGAAAATAAAATCGTTCCAAACATCATTAGTGTACATCCACCCAACACAGATTCAGGCAAAGATGCAAAGAAGTTTCCAATTGGCGGAAGCAATCCAGCTAGAATCATAGCAACTGCACCAGTAGCTATTGTAAAACGATTCACTACTTTTGTCATGTTAATTAAACCAACATTTTGTGAAAAAGAAGTTACAGGTGGACAACCAAACAAGGAAGAAATTGTTGATGCAAATCCATCACAAGCCAAAGAGCCTGAAATTTCATGATCCTGAATATCTCGCTCTAATCCGCCAGCAACCAATGCAGTTGTATCACCAATCGTTTCAGCAGCAGATACTAAGTAAATAATACAAACAGAAACAATTGCACCAATATTAAATACTGGTTTAAATGGCAAAAATTCAGGTAAAGAAATCAAACCATCCGCAAAGATAATACTTAAATCAACTTTTCCCATAAAGATTGCAACAATATATCCAACTGTTAACCCCGCTAAAACTGATAACTGTTTTAAATATCCTTTTGCCTTGATATTCCATAAAAGACAAGTTGCTAGTGTAACTGTTCCTAAAAGCAGATTCTTAGGTGCACCAAAATCATCTGCATATCCACCACCAAAAGAACGCGCACCAACAGTAAATAATGAGAAACCAATCGCAGTAACAACGCATGCGGCTACAATTGGAGAAATCAGTTTACGCCAGTATTTTGCAAAAAGTCCTAATGTTCCTTCAAAAATACCACCAATCATGACACATCCAATGACTGTTGGATAACCATAGTTTGCAGCAATCGTACTTAAAATTGTAACGAATGTGAAACTTACACCCATAACAATTGGTAATTTAGAACCAACTTTCCACACTGGATATAATTGAATCATTGTAGCAATTCCCGCAACAAACATTGCATTCTGTACCAGCATTGCAATTTCAGCTGTACTTAGAGCAGGCTGCGCAGCTGCACAAATAATTGCAATTGGAGACAAGTTTGCCACAAACATTGCCAATACATGCTGCAAGCCAAAAGGAATCGCTGTTTTTAGAGGTACTTGCCCATCTAACTGAAATACATTTTCGATTTTTTTATCACTCATATAATCCCCTATTCCGCAAATGTGATCTTTCCATCATCAAATGAAGTAATGTTAGCTAAAGAATAGAAATCATACCCTTTGTTCACGATATAGTCATGTCCGGACTGGAATGATTTTTCAATCAAAATACCAACACCAGCAAGTTCTGCATTTGTCTGCTGAATAATTTTTTCAACACCTCTAAATGCTTCCCCATTCGCTAAGAAATCATCAATAAACAATAGCTTATCGTTATCATCGATAAAACTTCTTTCAGCACAAAGAGTATAATGTTTGTTTTTTGTATAAGAAAATACTTCAGAAGTTAAAGGATTTGCCATTGTACTTGGCTGTGCTTTCTTCAAGAATAACAGTGGAACATTCAATTTCAAAGCACACATCATCGCAGGCGCAATCCCACTAGATTCCACTGTAATTACTTTTGTAATTCCTTTATTTTTAAAATGGTTATAGAATTCCTCACCTATTTGGTCCATTAAAACCGGATCAATCTGGTGATTGATAATCGTGTCCACCTTTAAAATGTTACCTTCCAATATCTTTCCTTTGTCTAAAATCGCATCTACCAATAATTTCATATCTATGCCTCCACATTCAATTTATAGATACATCCCTATTTGCATTTTAAATGACAAGTATATATACGAAAACGAAAAAAAACTTCTGTAAATACAGAAGTAAATGAAAAAAGTTCCATCGTAGTCAGGCTATTATGGCAGCCTGGTAGAAACGCTTTCACCACATCTGAAAGTATATACGACTTGTATTCAAAACATGAAAATTATAAAGACTCCACTAGCAAAAGTAAAGAAATACATTGCATTGCTTATCTCAAAAAAAGTCACTTAATGTCCAGGACCATCTAAACATATTTACGCAAAGCATTTAGGAAACACGATGAATATTCCATTGATTAAAAAGAAGACTGCCAATACAGTCTCCTTATGGTTTTACTTATCATGTTCCTGTGGCTGTTCAGCAGTCAGATTTTCTATTGCATACAGTGGCAAATTCAAAAGCCAGTCTTCTTTTTTATAATCCGACATTGAAGTGCGAATGGAAAGTTCAGGTTCAAACCTTTCTTTATATGTTTTAAGACTTTTAGCCCTGAGGTTCGTTTCAGCTTTCACTTCAACAGGAATGACTTGTTCACCTGTATCTACAACAAAATCAATCTCACATGCCCCCCTGTCATTGGTATAGTAATAGACGCCCAGATCTTCAATCGTTTTAAGTTGCTGACAAACATACTGCTCCGTAAGAGCACCTTTAAACTCAACAAAAAGAGAATCACCATCCAACAATGTACGCTGATGAAGACCTGTCTGACACCCAAGTAGTCCTACATCCAGCGAAAACAGTTTAAATGCTTTCAGATCTTCATACGCTTTCAAAGGTATACATGCAGAATTCACACGGCTGATCTTATGAATCAGGCCACAGTCGGACAGCCACATAATCGCAGTTTCATAATCTTTTGCTCTGCTTCCCTCACGAACAAGACCATAAACAAATTTCTTGTTTTCCTTTGCGAGCTGCGATGGAATACTATTCCAAACCATTCGTATTCTTGGAACAATTTCATTAGGAGCATGTTTAGAGAAATCCTGTTCATAAGCCTCCAGAATTTTTTTCTGAATTTCACGTACTTCATTAAAATCTTTATTTTCGACAAAGCTTTGCACTGCTTCAGGCATACCGCCCACAAAATAGTAGTATTTTAACGATTCAATATATGTTTGTTTAAAACTTGTTATCATTTCATAGTCACGTTTATTCAAAAGTTCAGCAAAGCGTTCCTTACCTGTTGCCATCAAAAATTCACTGAATGACAGAGGATACAGTTTTAAAAAGTCTACTTTGCCCACCGGAAAAGACGTTCCTTGATGTAAAGCAATTCCCAAAAGGGACCCTGCACATACAATATGATATTGCGGTGCATTTTCGCAAAAATATTTAAGAGAAGTCAGTGCTCTGGGCACTTCCTGAACTTCATCAAAAATCATAAGAGTATTATCCGGATTGATTTTATGACCACAGTATAGTTCAAGGCCCATAATCAGACGATCTATATTTAAATCTGAAGCAAATAAATCTGCCATTTTTGAGTTCGAATCAAAGTTTATATACACAGTCTTTGAATAAGCCTGATTTCCAAACTCTTTCATAAGCCATGTTTTTCCCACCTGTCTTGCGCCTTCAATAATTAATGGTTTACGACGTTTACTCTCTTTCCATCTGTATAACTTTTCAATTGCAGCACGATACATAAAGCACCTCCACATTTTCAACTAATAGTAATATATCATATTTATGCAAAATATACAGTGAACATATGGTTTATTACACATATTTTACAGCGAACATTTGGAGTTTTTAACATTTTTTATAGTGAACAAGTAATTTTTGCTTCATAATTTCAAATACCAAAAGCTCTATTTTTATTATATTTCAAGGATTATTCGTAAGCATCAAATAAATACCGTCTAGATAAAGAAAAAGAGGATATGTACTATAGAAGTGTTCTTAATGAACAAATAGTATATATCCAGCTCCGCTTTCATCTAGACACTCCTTTGTTCTTGAATTTTGCATATGTTTCTAGCATCTGCTTTCCGATGGCTTCCGGGTCATAATTGTTTGCTTCGCAAATCATTCTCAAACCATCCGGTGTAAGTATTCTTCCGTATGTCCTGTCTTCACACAGTTTATTATAATCTTCCAACTGTTTCTTTGTAATTGTTGGCATATACAAAACCTCCGTATAAAAAATAAGCCGGTACGAGACCGTCACCTCAAGGGCTATGCAACATTAAATTGTATTAAATAGCGAGTCTTACTTTCACAAATTGTTTCTTTTGGAGTTGGTTTCATCAGTTCAACCATCATTCGAATAATATGTCTTGGTGCTCTAAATTGACCATTTCTTCCAGCTATAGAAATCTTAGATAATAAATATTCATATACATCACCACGAATACCGATTTCTGTTGATTGTCCCATTAATGCATAAATTTCATCTACTGAATCAACATCTTTAGATAATACCAATGGTGTAGGTAATTTAAATATAGCATCATCCATGTATTTCGAATACGCACTATTCTTATCAGAATGTAGATTCTTAATAAATGGGAATACCCATTCTTGTATTGTTTCATACATTTTGCTTGCTGGAAAATCTCTAAATGTAGACCACTTCAACTGTTGACCATCAATAGTTCTTTCAACAATTTTAACCTGATCCGAAAAAATACTCTTAAATGGCAAGCTGAGCATTGCGCATTCTTTTGCATTTTTATTATCCGTATCATCCAAATCATGAATGAACATCAAACAAGTAAGCTGTTCAATTACTTCAAGTGGATTCGTTAATCCCCCGCTGCGAACACATCCCATAAACTATCGATTTTGTTTTTTAATTATCCTGTAATCATTATTCTTTCTCCTCATTCCACACGTATGAAGTATATCTTCCACCACTTAATTTAATAATTTCATTATTTTTCAGCAATTCAGTCAAAGTTCTTTGAATTGTAGTATCACTTATATCTGGACATTTCTCCATAATTTGACTCTTTGTGATTTTGCCAATGTGTTTTCTTATAACTTCACGAATTCTTTCTGGTTTACTCATTCCAGATTCAATCAATGTTTGAACTCTACTAGAAAATTCTTTATATGCCGCAATAATTACTCCAAGATAATATTCTACAAATGGCTCATAATCATTTTCATTTTCATGCCATCTATATGAACTAGCTTGTAATTGTTCGTAATAAGTATCTTTTGATTTTTCAATCAATTTTTCTATACTTATATATTTACCAACTATATATCCAGATTTATACAAAAGAAGTAATGTAAGTAGTCTACTCATTCTTCCATTTCCATCATTAAACGGGTGAATACACAAGAAATCCAATATAAACATTGGCATTAGAATCAATGGATCAATTCCATCATTAATGGCATCGTTGTATTCATTGCACATATTAAGCATAGCTTCTGGTGTAGCCCAAGCCTCAATAGGCTGAAATCTTGTTTTTTGATTCCCACTAGAATCAACTTCTGCAATTACATTATTTGTAGTCTTAAATTTGCCACCAAAACTCATGCCATTATACTTATATAAGTCTCCATGTAACTGAAGGAAATAATTTACATTAACAGGAATATATTCATAATTCTCATGAATCGTATTTAACACATCACGATAACCCGCTATTTCCTTCTCATTTCTACTTTTTGGCATTGTCTTATCCATAACAAGTTTCTTTAAACGATCATCTGTCGTAATAATTCCTTCAATCTTATTTGAAGCTTCGGTACTTTGGATTTTAGCTATTTCTAACAGTTCAGTCAGTTTATCAGAATTAGATTCGATAAATAAATTTTGTTCCCCTTTATATTCATGAATGGAAGTCAAAAGTGAAACGATGTTTGGAGTTAAAAGTTTCTTCCAACTTTCTTTATATTCAAATTGTCTCATTGTGCCCTCCCTTTAACATTATTATAATTTCAATTTGGTCATCCTTCAATTCAATTTAGTCATTTTTCCAAAAAAGACTAAGTTGAAACGATTATGACTTAATTAAAATTGCATACAAATTCGGATTTGTAGATTTAAATTCTGGAACAACAGTAAAATACTGCCAAACCTTTTCATCAAGACCATTCTTTGCAAATTCTTCACGAAGAATTGCATCAGATTCACATACTGCTTCTAAGCAATCACGTGTAATTGCTCCAGGACAGCGAACACCAAGACCAGGTCCTGGGAATGGCTGACGATACACCATATCATGAGGCAAGCCAAGTGCATCACCAACAATGCGCACTTCATCTTTGAAAAAAATTCTAACTAGCTCTACAAGTTCAAATTCCATATCTTCAGGAAGACCACCAGCATTATGATGTGCCTTAATATCATCTTCTGATTCAAGAATATCTGGCCAGATTGTACCCTGTGCTAAATATTCAATTCCTTCAAGCTTTCTTGTTTCTTCCGCAAATACTTCAATGAATTCTCCACCAATGATTTTTCTCTTAGTTTCTGGATCTGCAACGCCAGATAATTTATCAAGGAAACAATCCGTTGCATCAACATAGATTAAGTTTGCATTCATTTGATTACGGAATACTTCAATCACCTGTTCAGGTTCACCCTTACGAAGTAAACCATGGTTCACATGAACACAAACCAGCTGCTGACCGATTGCCTTAATTAAAAGTGCCGCAACAACAGATGAATCAACACCACCAGATAAAGCAAGAAGAACTTTCTTATCTCCTACCTGTTTTTTAATTAATGCAATCTACTCGTCGATAAAAGCTTGTGCGAGTTCCGATGTTGTAATTCTTTCTATATATGCCGGACGTCTAATTTCAGTGACATTCATTGAAAAACTCCTCCTTATATTTTTCTTTTCAACTTGTTGACTTTTCAACAAATAGTTCATATAATCAACAATGTTGTTTTTTCAACAATTAAATAACAAAAAAGCAGAGGATTATATGAAATTATTAAAAAGAATATTGATTATTTTTATGAGCGTTATCGTTCTAGCTGTTGCTGGAATCTATGCCATCTGGCATAACGAAATCACTACTCTATCATCCATTACTACAATCATTGATCAAGATTTATCACATGATGATGGATATACATATGAAATGACTGTATCTGGTGATTATTACTTTGATGAATTCTTAGAACAAGGTGGTGCAAGCAATGATGACGAATTAATTCAATTCGTCACAGACAACATTACAAAAGGTTTAATTCCAATGACAATCAAGCCAAAAGATATCGCATGTTCATCATTTACTGCATGGACAAAAGACAATCAATTTGTATTTGGAAGAAATTATGATTTTTCACAAACAAATACCGCTATTGTTCATACAAATCCAAAAGGAAGACATGCATCTATTTCAACAATTGATCTGCAATTTCTAGGCATTAAAGAAGAAACAGGGATTACAGGTATCAAAGATAAAGCATTACTGCTGGCTGCACCATATATTCCATTAGATGGTATCAATGATGCTGGTGTTGCATGTGGTATTTATATGACATACCAGGGAGAACCAACAACACCTACAGGTCAGAATACAGATCGACCAGATATCACTTCAACAACACTGCTCCGTTTAATTCTAGATTATGCAGATAATGTTGAGGAAGCAATTGCATTAGCTTCAAAATATGATATGCATGACTCCGTAGGCACTTCATATCACTATATGGTAGCAGATAAAGAAGGCAACAGCGCAATCTTAGAATGGGCAGGTACAACTGATGGTACAGATAATGATGGCAGCAAACGTGAATTCAAAGTCACAAAGAACACACAGCCATACCAGGTCGTTACGAATTTCATCGTTCAGCCAGATTATTATCCAACACTAGATGAAGCAAAAGGATATGACCGTTACCAATTTTTATCAGATAAGTTAAGTCCAACAAACGGAATCATTGAAAATGAACAAACAGCAATGGATTTGCTACAAGGCGTAGGAAGAAGAACATGGGTCGTTGAAGGAGACCAGACAAAAGGTACAACTGTTCATAGTGCAGTGTATAACTTAACAGATTTAACAAGCTACTGGATTGCAAATGAACATTGGAACAGTCCAGAACATACATTCCACTACAGTTTACAAAAGTAACGTCGAAAAAATCAGGATATCAAACTCCTGATTTTTTTATATAACTTTCCTTTTCAATCAATTCTTCCTGTAAAGTTTTATCTATTGCTAAAGTAGAAACAACTTGCTCACCATATATCAATGGCTGATCACCACCTGTAACACTCACATAATACAGTTTTCCATCTAATTTTATATATGCTTTATAAAACGAACCAAGAGAATAAATATTATTTCCCTCAAACCGTGCATCTGAAGCCTGCACAAAGAATTCTACTCCAGATGGAAAGGTTCCACATATTTCAGTAAAGTCCAATATATGATTTGCGTACATTTCTTCAAATTCATCAATGATTTCTTGTGTATAATCACCATAGTTCCAAATACTGATTTCCGTCATATCGTCATAGCATCGATAAATTTTAGCTGCTATTTGTTGGGATCCATCTTTCAATACTCGAATACCAATATCGTTTTCTTTATGATAGAACTTATCTGTAGAAGGCATAGAATATGTCAATTCACCTATATGTTGTATGTCTTGAACAAGTTCTCCCCTGGATTTCTTAACACGAAAATATGAAAATCCAAAGAACAGTGCAACAAATACACATACACAAACTGCTACAACCGCAATACGAGAGAATCTTTTATGTGCAAGTACAAGATTTTCATTCACACGTGACAACTGCTCAACAATAACTTCATTCTCCAAAATACGTTCAGCATTTCCATCCATCAATTCTGAAACAGATACATCAAAAATAACAGATAACTGCTTTAAAAGATTTGCATCAGGAACTGATTGTCCTGTTTCCCACTTAGAAATTGTTTGACGCGTCACATGCAATTTACTTCCAGTTCTTCTTGAGAATACCCTTTATTTTTTCTTATGATCTTTATATTATCTTGCAGCATGCCATCTCACCTCTCTTCCTATATTCATTGTATAGTTTTCACTAGTTCTTACCAGCAACGAATTTTAACATTGAATGAAAACAAACGTATATACAGTTATAAATTCAATACATTTCATTGATTCCCTCCTCATACTGGAATGAAATTTTAGTAAGAGGAGGAAATCTCTCATCAAAATATAACAAATACATAAAAAGCTAGATGATATTTTCTAGCTTTTATTTACTTCTCACCATTCCATTCAGCCATGAATTCTTCAAGAAACACTTCCATAACTTCCTGTCTATGTTCTGCCATTTTCTTACCAGTATCTGTATTCATCATATCTTTTAATAAAAGTAATTTCTCATAAAAATGATTAATACTTGTAGAGTCCTGTTTCTTCAGATATTCTTCTTTATTCATTCCTATTACTGGTTTCACATCTGGATCATATATCTTTCTTCCTCTACTGCCACCATATGCAAATGCTCTGGCAATTCCTATTGCTCCAATCGCATCCAGTCGATCTGCATCCTGTACGCATTTACCTTCCATACTTTCAGGCACAACAGAATCTGTTCCTGCAAATGAAACTTCCTCAATGATCTTGCATACTTTTTCTATTATTTCAGGCTTCACTTTGTTTTCTATCATAAAATCAACAGCATTTTTCTTGGTAGAATGTGTTTGCGGTGAGAGTTTAATATCATCCACATCATGTAATAAAGCAGCTAATTGAACAATTAGAATATCTGCTTTTTCTTGTTTTGCAATCCTGGTTGCCAATTGATATACACGAATTGTATGGGTATCATCATGACCACTGCTGTCCTTTGAAAAGAATTCTTTGATATATTCTATTGCTTTATCAATCATTTTTATCTCCTGTACTATTATTTTATAATTCTAATTATCATAACCACGCCTCTTTGCAAAAGGCTTTTCGTTAAGGCACCAAATACAAAATACGTTTTCAAAATGTTTTCAGTACCATTTGAGATATTAAAAAAAGCCCTTGAATAAAGGACTTTTTCAACATTTGATACTATTCAAACTCAATTGTTCCAGGAGGCTTACTTGTAATGTCATACATTACTCTGTTCACGCCCTTCACTTCATTAATGATACGTGTCATACATGTCTGTAATGTCTCAAATGGAATATCTGCTGCTGTAGCAGTCATGAAATCAGAAGTAATTACACCTCTCAATGCCACTGCATAATCATATGTTCTATGATCACCCATAACACCAACAGATCTCATATTCGTCAATGCGGCAAAGAATTGACCCTTACCCATATCGATACCAGCCTTTTCAAGCTCTTCTCTATAGATAGCATCAGCTTCCTGTACCATCTTAACCTTTTCAGCAGTAACTTCACCAACAATACGAATACCTAAACCAGGTCCTGGGAATGGCTGTCTATATACCAATTCTCTAGGAATACCTAATTCAAGGCCAACCTGTCTAACTTCATCCTTAAATAAAGCCTTCAAAGGTTCAATGATTTCCTTGAAATCAACATGATCAGGTAAACCACCAACGTTATGATGAGACTTAATTACAGCACCCTTGCCAATACCAGATTCAACAACATCTGGATAAATTGTTCCCTGTGCTAAATAATCTACTGCACCAATCTTCTTTGCTTCCTTTTCAAATACATTGATAAATTCAGCACCGATGATCTTTCTCTTTGTTTCAGGATCTGTAACACCAGCAAGTTTTTCATAGAAGTAATCCTGTGCGTTAACACGAATGAAGTTCAATTCATATGGTCCTTCTGGTCCAAATACCTTTTCAACTTCATCACCTTCATCTTTACGCAGTAAACCATGATCAACAAATACACATGTCAACTGTTTACCAATTGCCTTAGAAAGTAATACTGCACATACAGATGAATCTACACCACCACTCAATGCACATAATACTTTTCCATCGCCAACTTCTTCACGAATCTGCTGGATTGCATTTTCCGCAAAAGAATCCATCTTCCAGGTACCCTGACATCCACAAATATCATATACAAAGTTATGGAACAATTTTGTTCCTTCTTCTGTATGAACAACTTCTGGATGAAACTGTACTGCGTATAAATTCTTTTCTGTATTTTCCATACCAGCTACAGGACAAACTGGTGTTGTAGCAGTTACATGGAATCCTTCTGGAACACGTGCAATGTAATCTGTATGAGACATCCATGTAATAGATTCCTTCTTCCAGTCACCAAGTAACTTAGAAGTATTTTCAAGCGTTACATTTGTACTGCCATATTCACTTGTTGGAGCAGTCTGAACATCCCCCTTCAACAAATAAGCCATGAGCTGTGCACCATAACAAATACCTAATACTGGAATTCCCAATTCAAATAATTGTGGATCATAAGATAAAGAATCTTCAAGATACACACTATCAGGTCCACCTGTTAAAATGATTCCCTTTGGATTCATTTCTTTAATTTTTTCAATTGGCATTGTATATGGATGGATCTCACAATATACATGGTTTTCTCTTACTCTACGAGCAATCAGTTGTTTATATTGACCACCAAAGTCAAGTACTAAAATCATTTCTTCAGCCATATAGCTCCTTATTTTATCAATAGCGATAATTCGCTTGTAACTATAATACTAAATTTTTAAGAAAATTACCTTATTTTTTTGCTAAAGAAGCCGCAATAAATCCTCTAAATACAGGATGTGCCTTATTTGGGCGGCTCTTAAACTCAGGATGGAACTGAACACCCACAAAGAAATCACAAGAATCATTTTCAACAGCTTCTACTAAATGTGCATCAGGATTGATTCCCGCAATTGTCATACCAGCTTTTTCATACGCTTCTAAATATTCATTATTAAACTCATATCTATGTCTGTGTCTTTCAGAAATATCAGAAACACCATATAGCTTAGATAATTTTGTATCTTTCTGTAAGTGACAAGGATACGCACCCAAACGCATTGTTCCACCTTTATCAATTTCATCCGACTGACCATGAATAAAATCAATGACTTTATGTGTTGAGTTCTTGTCAAATTCACTAGAATTCGCATCTTTATATCCCAATACATTTCTAGCAAATTCAATTGTTGCAATCTGCATGCCAAGACAGATTCCAAAATAAGGAATATTATGTTCTCTAGCATATTTACAAGCTTCAATCATGCCTTCAATACCACGATCACCAAATCCACCAGGAACAATGATTCCCTGTACATCTCTAAAAATTGCACCTGCAGATTCTTCCGTAATATCTTCTGATTCCACCCATTTGATATGTACTCTTGCACCAGTTTCATATCCACCATGCTTCAAAGACTCCACAACTGATAAATAGGCATCATGCAAAGCAACATATTTACCAACCAAAGCAATATTCACATCATCCTTTGCTGAATAAATACGTTCCAGCATTATATTCCACTCACTTAAATCAATACTTCCCGCTTCAAGATTTAATTCTCTGCATACAATCGCTGAAAAATTCTGCTTTTCAAGCATCACAGGAGCTTCATACAAATCCGCAACTGTTGTATTTTCAATTACACAATCCTGTTTTACATTACAGAATAAAGAAATCTTTTCTTTTACAGACTGTGGCAATTTTCCGTCACATCTAGGAATAATGATATTTGGTCTGACACCCATATTCTGTAATTCTTTTACAGAATGCTGTGTTGGTTTTGATTTATATTCATTGGATCCAGAAATATATGGAACCAAAGTAACATGGATAAAGCAGCAGTCTTCTGGGTGTTCAATAGAAATCTGACGAATAGCTTCTAGAAATGGCTGTGATTCAATATCACCAACCGTTCCACCAATTTCTGTAATTACAATATCTGCATTTGCATGCTCTCCAACATTGTAGATAAATCTTTTAATTTCATTTGTGATATGTGGAATGATCTGCACAGTTTCCCCAAGATATTCCCCTCTTCTTTCCTTGCATAAAACATTCCAGTATGCTTTTCCAGAAGTTAAATTAGAGAATTTATTCAAATTTTCATCAATAAATCTTTCATAATGTCCAAGATCCAAATCTGTTTCTGCACCATCGTCTGTTACAAACACTTCACCATGCTGATATGGAGACATTGTTCCAGGATCCACATTCATATATGGATCTAATTTTTGAGAAATGACACGAAATCCTCTCTGCTTTAAAAGTCTTCCTAAAGAAGCAGCTGTAATACCCTTTCCGAGTCCAGATACAACACCGCCAGTAACGAATATATGTTTCATAAAACCTCCATTAAAAATAAAAAAGAGGGCACTAAATCCAGCGACACATAGCGTCGTTTTTTTTAATGTCCTCTATGACGTGAAAATAGTACACCCATCATTTACATGATGCAAGAATTTTTTCCAAAAAATTAAGCCTTCTTTTTGTAAATAACGTTACCAATGCCCTGTACAAGCTGAACAATGACAATCAATGCAATGGAAGTCACTACAAGGTAACTAATATCATATGCCTGATATCCTTTTCGGATAGCGATATCTCCAAGACCGCCACCACCAAGTGTACCAGCCATTGCACTCGCACCAACCATATTGATAATCAATAAAACAATACCATTTAATAGTCTAGGTACAGATTCTTTAAAATATACCTTTGTAATAATTTGCAGATCCGTAGCACCAAATGATTTTGCTGCTTCAATCACACCCGCATCTGTTTCTCTCAATGCATTTTCAAATACACGTGCAATAAAAGGAATTGCGTAAATTGTTAATGGAACGATTGCTGCAGTTGTACCAATAGATTTGCCAGCAATTACACGCGTCACTGGAATTACAATTACCATTAAGATAATGAACGGAAATGAACGGAATACATTCACAATCACATCCAGAATTCCATACACAATACGATTTGGTTTCAAACCATCTTCTGCTGTTAACGTTAACACTACCGCAGGAATAAAACCTAATACAACCGCAATTAAAGTTGAGAAGAATACCATGTATAATGTCTGCCATGTTCCTTTTAAGATTACATCTAACATACTCATAGTACCTCCCAAGTAACATTCTTACTTTCCAAAAACTTAAATACACGCTCTTTATCTTTTTCTTGAATATTCAAGATCAAAGAACCAAATACATTTTCTCTAAACTCTTCTAGTTTTGCCCAGCAGATAGAGAAATCAATGCCTAATTCTCTTGCCATTTCTGTAATAACTGGTTCGTCAGAAGAATCATCTGTAAAGAACAGCTGCACATTCACACCCTCTTTTGGCAATACCTGGCCTTCTTCACCCAGGAACTTCTTCACATCTTCTGTTGGTTTCACGAACAATTCTTCTGGTTTACCCTCTGCTAAAACAACACCATGTTTTAAGAAAGCGACTCTTTGACAAATCTGTTTTACAACTTCCATCTGGTGTGTAACCACAACAATTGTGATACCAAGTTCTTCATTGATCTGCTTTAAAAGTTCAAGAATTCCATGTGTGATTCTAGGATCCAATGCACTTGTAGCTTCATCACAAAGCAAGATTTTAGGATCATTCACAAGTGCTCTAGCAATCGCAACTCTCTGTTTCTGACCACCAGACAGATTTTCTGGACGTTCATGCATTTTATCTTTCAAGCCAACAAGTTCAATTAAATGTTCAATTTTCTTTTTATTTTCTTCTGTATTTGGATTTTCATTCCAGAAGCGAAGCGGCAATGCAACATTGTCATATACATCCAATCTAGAAAGAAGATTGAAGTTCTGGAAAATCATACCCATATCTTTCCTCAGCTGGCGTAACTGCTTCTTATCATTTACATCAACTGCAGTACCATCTACTGTGATCGTACCACTATCATATGTTTCCAATCCATTGATACAGCGAAGCAATGTCGATTTACCAGCACCACTCTGTCCAATGATTCCATAGATTTCTTTTTCATGAATCTGGAGATTAATATCCTTTAATACTTCAAGTTCTCCAAAACTCTTTCTTACATTTACAAGATTTATCATCTCTACGCTCCTGTCTATTTACGCGAATATTCAGAGGGTCTCCCCTCTGAATATTACTGATTGTACTGTTATAATTTTTTTGATTAGTCTACTGGATTGCCTTCTGTATCAATGAAGGAAGCAATCACAGATCCCTTATATGTATCTTCAATATATGACTTTACTTCATCAGATGTAATAGCCTTTACAAGTGCTTTTGTCTTTTCAGTATCAAGATTATCATCCTTTACAACAACATAGTTTGTTCTCTTTACACTTGTTTCCTGGTCAAACTGTTCAACATAGATTGCTGGGTGCTTGCTTGGAAGATCAGCTTCTAATGCATAGTTACCATTTGCAACTACTGCATCAACATCTTCAAGTGTTAATGGAACCTGTGCAGCTTCCACTGGCTGAATATCATAGTTATGAGGGTTGAGTTCCTTATTTCCATTGAATGTTGTTTCAGTTACATATTCATCTGTTCCTGGATCTTCTAATAAGCCAGCCTGAACAAGTACTCTTAAGCCTCTATCTAAGTTATCTGCATCATTTGGCAAGGAGATTGTTGCGCCATCCTTGAGATCCTTAATATCTGTTACTGTTGCAGAATAGATACCCATTGGTTCAATATGAACACCAACTGCAGCAGCCAGATGAAGACCCTTAGAAGAGTTCTGATCGTTCATGTAGCCTAATGTCTGGAAGTAGTTTGCATCAAGAGAACCTTCTTCCAAAGCTGTATTTGGTGTAACGTAATCTGTAAATTCTGTTACTTCTAATGTCCAGCCATCTTTTGCGAGAACATCTTTTACGACATTATTCAAGATTTCAGCATGTGGTACTGCAGTCGCACCAACTTTGATTGTCTTGTCTTCACCGGATGTTTTTGTAGATGTGGAACCTGTAGATGTGGATGAGCATCCAACTAATGCGAATGCTAATGCTGCTGTTGCGATTGTTCTGATTGCGTTTTTCATTTTTCTTTTCCTCCGTTTTCTTGTAATGCTTGAAGTAGGACGGGGTGATTCTTTCATGCTCTAGAAACAAAAAACTACGCCCCTTAGATAAGGGCGTAGTATTACGCTGTACCACCTTACTTTAAAATAACCTCACGATCATTTCCTCTTCAAGTACGCTGAATATCATCAGATATACTCTATGTCTGTAACGGGACACCCCGTCGTGATCTACACTATCGATCACGCAGCTCCAAGACCATGTTTGCCAAACCTTTCCTTATCCCCTCTCAGCATACAGGGACTCTCTTTTGAAGTTCCAACCTGGTTACTCTTCTCTTCGTTGCTTTTATGGTTACTAGTTTACACTTTCTAGAAATGAATGCAATAAGTAATTAATGAAAAATTATAAATATTACATTTTCTTTGTGAAAACTTTTTCATTTCTTTATTGAATCACATTCAACATGTAAAACAATAATACGATCACACCTAAGATAATTCGATATACACCAAACACTTTAAAGTCATGTTTACGAATATACTGCATCAAATAACGAATTGCGAATACAGATACAACAAAAGATACAATACATCCAACAAGCAATACAGAAATACTTGCCACTGTCACTTCAATATGTGCCTTGATAATCTTCAACAAAGATGCACCAAACATAACTGGAATTGCCATGAAAAATGAAAACTCTGTCGCTGTACTACGATTAAATCCAAGCAGTGTTGCACCAAGAATCGTTGCACCAGATCTAGATGTACCAGGAATCAAAGCAAGCATCTGGAACATTCCAACCCCAAACGCTGTCTTTGGTGTGATATCTTTTACTGTTTCTACTGTATATTGATGTTCCCTGCTTTCCATCACAATGAAGAGAATACCATAGAGAATGAGAGTAATTGCAATCACATAAGATGCACTCAATACATTATCAATTAAATCATCCAGCAGAATACCCGCAATTCCTGCAGGAACGCAAGCAATAATGATCATAATCCAAAGACGATAAATACTTCTTTTTCTTGCTGGCTTCAATCTAGGATTAAATGGATTCAATTTTTTAAAGTAAAGCAATAATACTGCTAAGATACTGCCAAACTGAATGACAACTTTATACATATCCCAGAAGTTCTGATTGCTTACCGCATCCATATATACATTCAATGGCATAAATGTTCTCATCAAGATCAAATGTCCTGTAGAACTAATAGGCAGCCATTCTGTAATCCCTTGAACAATTCCATATAAAACGGATTTTAGAATATTGAGAAATAAATCCATATATCATTTCCTCCAGACACCCGGATATTATAACACGTATAAATCAATGATATTTCTTAAAAAAAACAATAAGACGACTTCGTCTTATCGTTTTGCTTTCTTGACTTTCTTTTCAATATCTTTGATCACAATTTGATATTGGCTAAAATCTGCCAGTCGATATGTCCAGTTATTCTTCGATACTGTTCCTGGAGTATTGATCCTGCCTTCTTTATTTTGATGCAGCCAGTCACACATTGGAATAATTGCGATATCTGCATTAGAATCCAATGTATACTGAATCACATTAGAATCAAAGCTCTTTTCAACATATCCCATTTTCTTCAGACAATCTCGCATACGTCTTCTATCATGATTGTTGAAATGACGATACCAGGTATCCATTGTTTCATTATCATGTGTCCCTGTATAAATCGTTAAATGTTCACGGTCTTCACCCATACCATCAGAATTCCATGAGAATTGAATGACACGCATACCTCTAAAGTTAAAATGATCTCTTAAATCCAATACTTCCTGTCTCAAATACCCAAGATCTTCCGCAACGATTTCCATATCTGGATCTTTTTCTTTCAATAGATGAAATAAAACATATCCAGGTGCTTCTACCCACTCTCCATCCACTGCAGTTGGACAGCTTGCATTGATTTTCCAGTATGTATCAAATGCCCTAAAATGATCTACTCGGATAATATCAAACAATCTCTCTGTATATGCTAGACGCTCCATCCAGAAAGAGAACTCATTTTCTTTCATATGTTCCCAGTCATAGATCGGATTCCCCCATCTTTGACCCGTTGCACTGAAATAATCTGGCGGTACACCAGCAATAAATGATGGTTTGCCATCTTCATCTAACAAGAAATTTTCTTTTGAACTCCATACATCTGAAGAATCCAGACCAACATAGAAAGGAATATCTCCCATGATTTCAATATCCAGATCATTTGCATATTGTTTTATGTCTTTCCATTGTAAAAATGCTTCATATTGAAGAAACAGCTGATAGAAGATTTCATCTTCATATTTCTTCAAATCTACCTGCCCTCTTTCAGGCTGCCATTTCATTTCATCTTCCCATTCATTCCAGCATTTTCCATCATTTACTTTTCTGAATGTTCTAAATATTGCATAATTCTTCACCCATTCCTGGTATGCGAATACCGCAAAGTTATGATCCTGTTTAAAATTACGAAATGCTTCCCTTAAATATGGTTCCCTGAATTTACGAATTGCATGATAATCAATTTTCTTTTTTCTTCTATGAAAAGAAGGTACGCGTTGGATCAAACCTTTTTCATGCAATCGATCTAAAGAAATATAAATATCATCAATTGCATAAGAGGAATAACATGAATATGGAGAATTATCATCACTCACTGGATTCAGTGGAAGAATTTGCCAGATTTTCAATCCAGCCTGATGTGTTAAATCAATAAAATGTTTTGCTTCTTGCCCAAATGAACCACATCCATTTCTTGAAGGAAGTGCGCTCACTGGCATTAAAATTCCTGCTTTTCTCATACAACAACCCTTTTCTTAATTAACAGTATATCGTTTTATTATTTGAATTTCTACAATATCAAAGCGTTTTCAAAGTTGATATTTATGCAAAGTTCCATGTATACTTTTAGCGTTATTTCGTAATTCAGGGATATATTGCCCACAAAGGAGAAGAAATGGAACTAGAAAACGAACTGAAATTGATATTAAAGAAAGATATCAAAGAAGCAACAAATCTTCAGCTTTACAACGCAATCAATGAATTAGTAAAAAAGAAAGCTGAAACTCTTTCTCGTTGTGAAGGAGACAAAAAGCTCTATTACATTTCCGCAGAATTTTTAATCGGAAAACAGCTAGGCAAAAATTTAATCAATCTAGGTATTTATGACGATATTGCTCAGCTTTTAGAAAGCAACGGCAAATCTATTGCAGATGTAGAAGAAATGGAAAATGAACCATCTTTAGGAAATGGCGGTCTAGGCAGACTCGCTGCCTGTTTCCTGGATTCTATCGCAACATTAAATCTAAGTGGAGATGGTGTCGGTCTAAACTATCACTATGGTTTATTCCGTCAGCAGTTCAAAGACAATAAGCAATATGAAATTCCAGATGAATGGCTAAAAGGCAAGAATATGCTGCGTGATACAAAAGTATCTTTCCCAGTAGAACTCGCTGGAAAAACTTATTATTCTCATATGTATGATCTAGATGTTATTGGCTATCACGGAAACAAAAACACATTACATCTATTCGACCTAGATACAGTAGATTCTTCTATCATTACTGATTCCATCAATTTTGATAAAACAGATATTGCTAAGAACCTGACATTATTCTTATATCCAGATGACAGTGATGATGCCGGCAGAAAGCTAAGAATTTATCAACAGTACTTCATGGTATCAAATGCTGCACAGCTCATTCTAAAGGAAGAAAAAGAAAAAGGACATGATCTCAAGGATCTTGACAAGCATGTTGCAATCCAGATCAACGATACACATCCTTCCATGGTCATTCCTGAATTGATTCGTTTATTGATTCTAGAGGGCATTCCAATGAAGACTGCCGCAAATATCGTATCCAATACTTGTGCATATACAAACCATACAATTCTTGCGGAAGCATTAGAAAAGTGGCCACAAGATTATCTGCTGGAAGTTGTTCCTCAACTCATGCCTATTATTGAAGGCTTAGATTATGTCGTTAACGTTGCATTCCACGACGATAAAGAACTAAGTATTATGGATAGTGAGAATCGTGTACACATGGCAAAGATGGATATGCACTTCTCACATTCCATTAATGGCGTTGCCGCATTACATACAGAAATCTTAAAGCATCAGGAACTCAAGCCATTCTATGATATCTATTCCGACAAATTCAATAATAAAACAAACGGAATTACATTCCGTAGATGGATCATGCACTGCAATCCAGAACTTGCTCATTTATTAGATGAAACAATCGGAAATGAATGGCGAGAAGATGAAAGCAAGCTAGAAACATTGCTTTCTCACTATGATGATGAAGAATTCCTAGGCAAAGCAGAACAAATCAAATACAACAACAAAGTTCGTTTTGCCAAGATGATCAAGAAAACACAGAATATTGATATTGATCCAAACTCCATTGTTGATATTCAAGTAAAGAGAATGCATGAATACAAGCGTCAGCAAATGAATGCTTTATGGCTTATTCATAAATATCTATCCATCAAGAATGGAGAAACACCTGCACGTCCACTCACAGTTGTATTCGGTGGAAAAGCTGCTCCAGCATACTATCAGGCAAAATGTGTTATTCACTTGATTCTTTGCCTGCAAGAATTGATCAATAACGATCCAGAAGTCAGCAAATACCTCAAGGTTGTTATGATTGAAAACTATAACGTTTCAAAATCTGAAATTGCGATTCCAGCAGCAGATATTTCTGAACAGATTTCCCTTGCGTCCAAAGAAGCTTCAGGTACAGGCAACATGAAATTCATGTTAAACGGTGCACTGACACTCGGCACATTAGATGGAGCAAATGTTGAAATCAAAGATCTCGTTGGAGAAGAAAATATCTATACATTTGGAAAACTCTCAGATGATGTCATCACACTCTATAACACATCCAGCTATCATGCATCTGAATACTACAATGGTTCTGCATTGATCAAAGAAGCTGTAGATTTCATCACAAGCAAAGAAATTCTCAAGCTTGGAGATAAGAAAATGCTGACAGATCTGCAAGATAACCTCATCAATAAAGACTGGTTCATGACACTTCTTGATTTGGAAGATTACTGCAGAGTCAAAGAAACAATGCTGCAAGATTACGAAAACCGTGACAGGTGGAAAAGAAAATCTCTAGTAAATATCGCAAAAGCAGGCTTCTTCTCTTCAGATAGAACAATTAGAGATTATAATAAAGATATCTGGCATTTAAATAAAGGAGAATAAAAATGGTTATTATTGAAATGGATAACGGATCTATGATCAAAATTGAATTAGATCCAACAGCAGCGCCTATTACTGTTGCTAATTTTGAAAAGCTTGTAAAAGAAGGCTTCTATGATGGATTGACATTTCATAGAATCATCCCTGGATTCATGATCCAAGGAGGAGATCCAGCTGGAAATGGAACTGGAGGCTCCAAAGAAAATATCAAGGGTGAATTCGCAAGCAATGGTATCAACAATCCTCTCAAACATACACGTGGTGTAATATCTATGGCACGTGCAATGGATCCTGACTCAGCTTCTTCCCAGTTCTTTATCATGCATGCAGATGCACCACATCTAGATGGCAACTACGCAGCATTCGGTAAAGTTGTAGAAGGCATGGATGTTGTTGATCAGATTGCTCATGAAAAAACAGATTTCCGTGACAAGCCTTTACACAAAGTTGTCATGAAGAAAGTCTACATTGCCTAAAAAACACTAAAAGGAGAGAAATCGAGACTGTTGAAAAAGTATCAGTCATAAACGAGATTTAATCAAATTGTTTACAA
>OLNZ01000841.1_pt1 | contig 26302 bp, 28 predicted proteins | sample 1672981 | NCBI WGS metagenome assembly OLNZ01 (sample SAMEA3136743, study PRJEB25190) | human gut metagenome | biome: human gut; feature: human-associated habitat; material: faeces | place: Austria | collected 2013 | reverse complement strand
TACCAGCCCATGTAGAAATGATGGGATTAATCGGTATGGGTAACAACCCAATGGTTGGAGCTACAGTTGCAGTAGCTGTATCCATCGAGGAAGCTGCTAAAGCAGGTAAATTCTAAGAATTGCACAATAGTTCAAAGAAACTCAAAATAAAAAATAGGCACTTTGCACAAAAGTTGCCTATTTTTTATTTTGCTGTTTTTTAAAGAAAGTGAGTCCGGCCCACGTCAGGCCCACGCTTTTTTTCTCGCGTGGGTCCAATGTGGGTCGAATATAGGCAAAATACGACGTATTTTCTATAAAAGATAAGGTTCCCAGTGATGCTTTTTTTAAGATTGTCTTTCCGTACAGTTTTCTGGTACTTCTGGCCGTTTAGTCTTTAAGACATTGGCAAGTTCTGCTGGGGATGTTATGGTATCTGCTGTCAACAGAATATGGACATGATCCTGTTCTCTATTGATCTCCAGAACATGAAAGTCTCTCTGATTCGCAATGTAATGAATTCTTTTATAAACAGCAGTATTGATTTTTGCAACTAAGACCGAGTGTCGGAATTTCGTGACGAACACGATATGATATTAAAGTAAAAACAACTGTGCCTGTGAACATCTTTTATAGTTAAACATACATATGTTTTGTATGATTATATTATAAAAATATGATGTTTTCAGGGTATTAGAAAGATTGGTAATATTAGGATATGGTGAAGCAGTATTAAATAGTGGGTATTAGTAGAATACAGTATGCATATGAAAGGGGTAGAATTCTTAAAGGAATTGAGTTACTTGTACAAAACAAATTTAGTTACAAAATAAAAATAACATAGTTTCATGATAACGAAACTATGTTATTTTTTATTATTTTGCATTATATAGTTGTTTAAGGGCTTTAACACCTCTATGAGAATAGGTAGGCGTTAGGTGATCTGTATAAACTTCTGTTGTTTTTCTATTTTTATGCCCAAATCGATTTTGAATATATTGATAGGGAGCTCCAGCCTCTTCAAGTTGTGTAGAATGAGTATGTCTAAGAGAATGAAAATTAAATTTATCTATTCCATATTTATGTTTCATTACGCGTGAGATATTCTGCATAGTTCTTGGAGTAACATAGTAACCTGATTGTTGTCGCATTATAAAATTAATTTCATATGCTGTTTCTTTCGTAGTGATAATATTAGATTTTATGGGTGATTCGGGGAGAGTATCAAAAAAGACGAATGGTCCATTTTTTCCGGACAAGTGAAGTTAAGGATATTGCAGTATATCGTAATAAAAGTAAATTATATGTCAGAATGTCAAATGGAATAAAAGAAATGACTTGCGAGGCAGAACTTTGTAATGAAGAAAAAGAGAACTTTGATGATATGGTTCAACAGGGTGTAAGTGTTATCTTTCGAAATCAAAACAACAAGATTAGCCTGATGTCATTCATGGAGAAGAAAGGAGTGAGAATGAAGTGCTGACACCAAGAACGAAAGATATAACGATTGAGCATATGAATAAAGCGTATCAATATATTGATGAAGTTATTAAAGAACGTGGATATGCTCCATCAGTAATGGACATTACAAAGTATCTCGGATATGCTTCCAAATCTTCAACACATCGGATTTTAAGAATGATGGAAGATGAAGGAATGATCATACTTCCAAAAAGAAATGAAGGGAAAATTGTCATTGCGAAAAAAGATGTCAAGATTACAAAGAACGGCTTAGAACCGAATGACAAGAAGGTATAAAGAGGTAATTAATAATTTAAGTTTTAAGGCTGCGTGACTAGACTGATTCCAAAGGTTATGATGACTTGGACATTGAAAAGGTAAGGTTTTAGAATTGTGTAAATAAGAATGATTCCAAAGGATTCTTCAGTCATTCGCATGTCGGTTTCTAGTTTTAGAATTGTGTAAATAAGAATGATTCCAAAGGGTCAAAATGGCTACATAGAGAGTAAAAATAAGAATTATATTTATCGAATTGGCTTGTGTAAACAAGAGCTGCTAGGTGCAGTTAATAAGAAATATGAGGAGGAATTATAGAAAATGATAAGAAATAAGATTGTGAAAGATGATATCATCGTCAGAAAATCTATTTTACATATATTAAACAGTGGAAGTGGACAGATTGGATTAGCAACTAATCTGATTGATATGGGACCAGATTTGTTTGATATGATCAGAGATAATGTATTTAAAGTCTTGGATAATGATGAAAGAATCAGCTGCAAGCTGGATAAAAATACATCGGTTGCAAAGGCTATTGAAAATCTCAAAGAAACAAATGATCAGAGCTTTATCGATACGACAAGAAATCTGGCTGAACAGTTGTTTGATATCATGTGTGATAGTGTTCAGATTCCGTCAGCAGATTTGCTTTGTGCTAGTTTTCAGGTAGATGGCAATATTTATCTGGCATTGCTAAAAATGAATTATCACTCAACATTTGTTCATTATCAGAACAAAGATGATGTGACAGATATTGTAAAACAAAATGTTATCCAGTCTGGAAAGTTGACAGAAGCAGTGATTTTTGATCTTTCAGGTAAGAAAGATGTTTATTTAGTTCAGAAAAAATATGAAATGTTAAATGGAGAAAAATGCAATTACTTATCAGAACGATTTTTAATATGCATGGCAGGTCTTCCACCAAAGAAAAAATTTCAGATTTTAAATAGAACAATAATGGATCTTATCAATCAGAGCAGACAGGATGGATTAAAGGCACAATTTCATACGAAAAAGGCATTTTATGATTGCTTTGTGGAAGATGGAATATTTGATATTAATAAGATCGGTTCTGAATTATTCAAAGATAACGGAGAAAATCTTTCTATCTATGATCAGAAGATGGAAAGATATGATATGCAGTTTGATAAGTTCGCTGTTATCAAAGAAAGTACCGTTAGTAAGTTGAATTATCTGGAAATGGAAACAGACACAGGAATTATCATTAAAATTCCAATGGAAACATTTAATGAAGCTAATATCGAAATTAGTGAGAGTCAGATGGATGGAACTACTTCATTTGCAATCAACAATATTGAATCATACAAGTTAAAGTAAAACAAATCAGAGAAAGGGGATGTTTTTATGTTAATTTACTTAGCTGATAATAGATCGACGGTTATCAATTTACAATGTGTAGGAGATATGCATATCGAAAAATCAAGACATGGATGGGAAATAAAATGTGAAATGTCCTCTGTATCTGGTTTTGGAACAACGACATGCAGTCTCGGATGTTTTGCTTGTAAAGAAAACGCTGTATCAAAAATTTTAGAGATATTAAAGTGTTATGGTGAAGGACAAAAAGTTTATTATTTATAAAAGAGAATAGTAACCGTACAACAGAGATATGTCTAAAGACAAAATAAAATTTCTGAAAAAGAAAGGCGTTTTGTAACCGTGTAACGCGGACATGCCTAAATGTACTGTTGCATTTCCTGAACGTCAATTTGAGTTTTGTAACTGTGTAATAGGAACATGTCTAAATAAAAAATATCCGTGAAAATTCTTGGAGTTCAGTTTTGTAACTGTGTAATAGGATCATGTCTAAATAAGGAATGGGAGATGGTCCAGAAGCAACATAGTTTTGTAACTGTGTAATAGGAACATGTCTAAATAGTCAAATTATTTTGCACAGTGCGTAAAAATAAGAATGAAATAATCGAATAGACTCGTTAAAACGAGAACTGCCGTGTGGCAGGAAATATTTTCAAATAGCAGAGAAGGGAGAGTGCTTTATGTATATTAAAGAATTACATGTAAATCATCCAAATTCTTATGCGGTTGTGCATATGAGTTATGGTGAAATTACTGCTCTTGCAAATGGAATGTACGAATTAGTATCTAATTTAGAGCTGTTGAAAGATTCTTTTGACTCAAAAGCTTATAAAGAAGTTGAGCAGAAAATTTCTTTTGTAAGAGACATGGTAAAAGATGGGATGATCCAACCATATACGATAGAAAGAGCGAGCAAAACTTCGCTGACGAAAGAAGAATTTGAGCGATTCAATCAATATTTGATTATGAATGACTATATGATGGCAATGAGTGATCCGGAATTTTGTAAGATATATAAGAAAATTTCAAATAATAATCGAATTCCGGATGATTTTCGTAACAAGATGCCAGATGAAAAGAAAGAATAGGAAGGGAATGAAAAAATGAAGAAAGAAAATAAACGATTACAATTTGCACAAAAAATCGGAATGACGATTTTATTATTACTTTTAATTCGATTCATGTCACATATTCCAGTGCCAGGTGTGAAACACAGTATGTTCAAGCTTGCTGTTGCAGGGAAAGGAAATGGTTATTTTCAGTTATATGATCGCCTGACAGGTGGAAGTTTTTCAAATATGACAATCTTTGGTGCTGGTATTACGCCTTATATCACAGCAAGTATTGTTGTTCAGTTACTTGGATATACGTCTAAAAGGCTAAATCAAATGTATCATGAAGGAGAGTACGGTCGGAGACATATGCAGAAAATGACATTGTTAATCAGCTGTATTACGTCTGTAATTATTTCTTTTACTGCATCTTATACACTTTATGCACAGGGATATTTAAATGGAAAAATTTATATTCTTTTTGCTGGGTTAACGTTAATGATTGGAACCTTGATTTTAATCGGTATCGGGAAATGGATTGAACTTCGATATTTTAAAAATGGTATTTCTTTAGTTTTATTCATTAATATTATTGCTTCAATGCCGAATGATGTATTAACAATCATCTCTTTAAAAAAATGGGAAACGGCAATCTTAATTGCAGTAATTTTAATTACATTATTTGTTTTATTGATCATGGAGTTAATTCGTAAGGAAATCATTGTGAGAGAAAGTGCCCGAGTAGATCAGAATGAAGAAGTTATTAAACATTTCTTTATTCCAGTTCGACTTAATATGTTAAATGTAATGCCAATCATTTTTATGAGTACAATTCTACAGTTAGTACAGATGTTATCTCTTGTAGGCATTAAAACACAGATTTTTAATACTTCAAAATGGTTTGTTAGTACAAAACCGATTTATATTATTGGAATCATCGTATATTGTGCCGGAATTTTCTTATTTGGAGTTATGTATTCAGATATTGCCTTTAATCCTTTCACAATTGCAATTGATTTGAAGAAAAAAGCAAGCTATATTCCTGGAGTGCGTTTAGGAAATGACACATCAAAATTTTTACATAGTGCAAAGACAGGAATGATGCTTTTAGATTCTATTTTATTGACGTTAATTTCTATTGTACCGATTGCAATTACATCTATTTTAGGATTATCTTCCTTAACAATGTTTGGTACATCATTGGTTATTGTGATTGGTGTATTAGTAGAAACAGCATATCAGATTAAAGCAGAAGTATATGGCGTTCGTCAGGAGGAAAAACAATGGATTTAAAGAAGAAAAAAAATAAAAGTGAAAATATGGCAAAAAATGTTAGGATGACATATCCAAAACCCATCAGTTGTATTGTGTCATATATTGTCTTATTGTTCAGTTTAATGTTGATCATGGCAGTTGTGTATGGAATTGATATTCTAGTTGCAACTTTAGCAAATAAATTTTTATAAATTGGAGGATTAAAAATGGCAGAAGCAAGACAAGTTAAAAATAGGATTGTTCAGGCTGTATTAAGAGAATGTCAAAAGCTTAAAGAAAAAGATGATCTTACAGATGAGCTTGAACATGTTAGAGATATAAAGAATAAAAAAGAACGGTTAATCAAAAGTGTTGCATTAGCAAGCGAAGCATCCAGACGTACAATCAATATTGAACCTTATCCAGTGCAGATTTTAGCTTCGATTAAGATGTACCAGGGACATGTCATTGAAATGAAAACAGGGGAAGGTAAAACATTTGTTTCTCCGATGACGGCCTTTGCAAAAGTATTGGATGGACAGAAGGTACATGTTTTAACGGTAAATGATTATCTTGTAGAACGTGATTACACACTTTTATTACCGGTATATGAAATGCTGGGATTAAGTGTTGGATATATTACGACAGAGACACCAATAGAAGAAAGAAAAAAAGCATACAAATGTGATGTGTGCTACATTACAAATTCTGAGGTTGGTTTTGATTACTTAAAGGATCATTTGGCAATGCATCCAGATTCAGTTGTTTGTAATGGAAAATATGATTTTGCAATTATTGATGAAGCAGATTCAATTTTAATTGATGAGGCAAGGACACCTCTTATTATTTCAGCAGATACAGAACTTATTAGTGGTTTTTGTATCAGTTGTGCCAAATTTGTAAAAACATTAGAACTTTCAAAAGAAACAGAAGAATTAGAAGACACAGTTTATGTCGGAGAGTTCCCTAATGTAGATGGCGATGCTATCCTTAACTTAAAATATGGACAGGTGTATCTGACTGAAAACGGAGTAAAAAAAGCAGAAGATTATTTTAATGTGGATCATTTAGATAAGTTTATATTACACAGCTTAAACAATGCTTTGATTGCCAGATTTATAAAGAAAAAAGGTATTGATTACATCGTCAGAAGAAATGAAATAATTATCGTAGACAATGCTACAGGGAGACTCACAGAAGGACGCACATGGTCCGATGGATTGCATCAGGCAGTACAAGCGAAAGAAGGAGTAGAAATAGATGCAGCATCAGAAACTGCGGCGTCTATTACATATCAATGTCTATTCCGTCAATATAAAGATTTTTGCGGCATGACAGGAACGGTCAAAACTGAAAGAAGAGAGTTCAGAAAAATTTACAAAAAGAAGATTTCTGTAATTCCTACAAACCGTCCTGTAATTCGTCAAGACCTGCCAGATAGAATCTTTGCTCGAAAAGAAGAAAAATATCAGGCAATTTTGGAGGAAACAAGAAAAGCTATTGATAAGGGTAGAGCTGTATTAGTTGGTACTGCCAGTGTCTTAACATCAGAAGAATTAAGTGATATTTTTGATGAAAATGACATTGGACATGATTTGTTAAATGCAAAGCTGCACCGAAGAGAAGCAGAAATTATTGCGGAAGCAGGAAGTAGTGGAAACGTAGTTATTGCAACCAATATGGCTGGAAGAGGTACAGACATTAAGATTGATGAAAAAACAAGGGCAGCAGGAGGATTACTTGTCATTGGAGCAGAGCATAATGAAGCCAAGCGTATTGACAATCAGTTAAGAGGACGTTGCGGAAGACAAGGGGATCCTGGAAGCACACAGTTTTTTGTTTCTTTAGAAGATCGCTTAATTAATCCATATTTATCAAAATCTTATTATGAAGAAATGAAAAAAGTAAAAGAAATTGAAAAAAAAGATCCTTTTTCTGGCAACATTATTAGAAGAGTACACAAAAGAATCGGATTACAATACTATTCTAACCGAAAAGACCTGTTTGATTATGACAAAGTAAATCAGGTGCAAATGCGAGTCATTTACAATGAAAGAGAAAAGATTCTAAATGATGATATGGATCGAGAAACTGTAGAGCGTATCGCAAAAGAAATGAACATGAAAAAAGAATTTCATGAAGCAATGAAAAGAAAAAAAGACGAAGGAAAAGATACAGTAACCATTCTGCAGGAACAGAAAAAAGTTTTGTTAAAATCTATTGATAAAGAATGGAGAAAACATCTGCAAGATTTGGAAGCATTAAAGAGAAATGAGTATCTGAAAGCATATGGTAACATGGATCCGGTTACACAGTATCGACTGGATGCTTATCCATTATTTGCAGAAATGGTCGTTAGAGTTAAAAAGGAATTCATGAAAGAAATTTTAAAAGAATAATCAATTTTTATCCCACCCATCGAATTTTTTATGGTGGGTGGGTCTTTTTAAAATAATTCCAAGTAAAAATTAGGATAAAAAGGAAAAATATTAAAAATAATGCATTGTTAATACTGTTAGCCATGCCGTTTTGAAACTATGTTTAATCAAATGATTTGTTATGTAAAATTAGATAATTCCAATAGTATTTTTAATGTAACATGATGACGATGAGAGCTTTAGAACTATGTTGAATCAGATAATTCCAATAGGTCAAATGATACATAGTGTGTAAAAATAAGAAATTATCGAATTGATTTGCTCAGGCAAAATCTGCTGGTGCAGAAATTAAGTTAATGAATTTTACACCGTACACTTGTTAGTTTATTTGTGTGAGGTTTCAATAAATTATGAATGTAAGATAGAATTATATAACGTTAAAATTGGACAATTTCAAATGTTATTCCAATTATATGTACACACAGCATTCGTTTTGTAACCATGTAAAATTGGGTGATTCCGAATGAGGCGACCAGCGTATTCCTTTTAATGAAGAGTTTTGTAACCATGTAAAATTGGGTGATTCCGAATGGTCAAAAAGATTACATGGTGTGTTGAAATAAGAGTTTATCGAATGTGCCTACTAAAGTAGGAACTGTCAGGGACAGTAAAAATCTGGATCAGCTGATCAAATAACAATCAATTTATTATCATTCTCGTTTTATGTTTTTTATATTTTCTATTGATTAGCTTTTCCAGACGAATATCAAAATAATAGATTAGATAACAAAGAAAAGGAGATTAAGATGGTTTATAAGTTAGTATTAGGCGATTGGTCAAAGGATGGGCATAAACAGTCAGAAGACTTTTTATTTGATTGTAATTACGATGTACACAAAATCAGACAAGCATATAAAGACAGCTGCAAAAAATTAGGAGTTGCATTTCATGATGAAGATTATGAGAATTGTACAAAACCTTTGTCTGATGATTACAGTAATGTTTGGACAGATTATGAGACCCCATATATTGATGAAACAGATTTTGAAATTCTAAATAAAGCGGGATGTTTTAAGGGAATCGAATATGAGAAAGACCGTGATCGTTATTATGTTAACAATTTGAAAGATTGTGCAAAACTTATTATGAATTTTATCGCATTATCTATGCCAGAGGATTTCACATATAAGTTAACAGAATCGGAAATTGAACCAATCAATGGAGATTGGAATGGCGAGCTAAATGTACAATTTGGATATGGCTTATTTTTGATTAATAGAGAAAGTGGGAACGTCAATGAGAGCAAAAGATCAATTATATCAATATGTAGAAAAAAGAAAACAAAAAATCATTGATCAATATGACAGAACATTAGAAAGAATCAATTTGTCGAAGGGTTTCGAAAGCCTGATCTCATTGATGGGTGATCGAGAAATGTTGCTTTCCATTTATGGAAAATCTTACGATCATAATATAAAAGAGATTCTTGATATTTTTTCATGCATTGTTGATGAAATGTATCAGGATAATGAATTGTTTCAGAATACAACAAAGGAAATTACACATGGATGTGTCATATATTCCAAAGGAAAATACAGTATTGAATTTCATAGTCCTGTGGATTGGCAGGGAATTACTGTTCGGTATCATGGAATCATAAAACCTTTCATGGCTGATGCAGAAAAAGATTATTTAAAACGACTTTATAAAGTAAAAGAGCTAACCCAAAAGGTTATTGATAAAAAGAATCTAAAGGCTTTTATTGATTTGGCTCATTTATTATATGAAAAACCTTATCACACAAAAAATCCAATTACACATATAAAAAGGTATTTCAAAGTTTATCATTCCATTCGTGATGGTTTACTTAGAAAGACAATGATAGCAATAGAGACAGGAGAAGAAAGGAAAAGAAAAATAGAAAAAGATACAGAATTGTTTTATATACAACAAGAAGAAGCAAAACAGTTAAAGGAAAAAGCAGATGCAGCCTTGGAGATATTTAAAAAATTAGGATGGAAGATTACCTATAAGGGAATTTTGATAAACGATACGATCTGCTGGTAAAAGAAAGGCAGCGAAAAGGAGGGCGTTCTATGTTAGATTTATCGAATATTTTTAACAAAGATATAAAAAAAGCAATTTTATCAAAAGAACAACTAGCGGAGATGCTTAAAGTAACACCGGAGGCATTAGAAGCTTTTGAAAGATCGTATCAACTTCATTCCATGAATGATTCCACAATTAGTGATAATCTTTTTAAAGTGAATGCAAAACAGGCAGCAGGTATGAATCCAAAATTAGATTTATCGGAAAAAGATATTGTCCAAGAATTGATTGACCAGATTGTAAAAGAACTTTTAGCACAAGTAGTTATGTATTCTTATGATGGAAATAAGGGAGTAATTGAAGATGCGAATGATCCGGATATGGTGCATGATTATGTAATCTATTCAGCACATGAAGAAACATTGATGAAGCGATATCAGGAAAATAAGGAAACCGTTTATAAGAAAGTTGAAAATCTGCTGCCATTTCTTAATTTAAGAGGGTAATGGTCCATGGATATTATGCAGAATGGAGAAGATTTTTACATTATTGATATGGCATTAGCGAAAGATTCTGCATTGCAATCCTGCGTTCCTAAAGGAATGATTAAGGCAGTTAAAGAGGATTGGATTCCTAGAATTTCCGAAAATTATTGGCTATCAGAAAGAGATTAGAGGGGTATTATGAAAGATTTAATTTTAATTATTGTCAGCATATTATGGTGTATTCCTATTTTAATTTCATTTGTAATTTCCGGTTTACGAAAGAAATTAGAATCGGATCGAAATTTTTATGGAAAGGAGATTTCTCCTAAAGATATTGAATTAGTAAAAGTCAGATATAAACCAATTGATATGAAAGCTTCTGATTTTAGTGAATATAACAAAGATGGAGAGCTTCAATATTTCTACAAAAAAGGAAAGAGTCAAGATGTTGTATATGCTATATCAAAACAGGAATACGATAGATATTTTTTAGAATCAACGGTTGAATCAATTACAGCATATTATCCAGAGTTTATTTTTTCTTATCAGTCAACTAATGGATCAATGAAAGCAACCATCGAATCTTATAAACCTACAATAGAAAGATATTATAATCCGAAAGATATAGAACAATACAAGAAACTAATTGCTAAGAGATGCGAGAAACAGGTGTTTGCTAAAGTGCCTGGAAGTCATTTTGAATACAAAGATTGTAAAGGTCAAACAGTTGTACATAACATTGATATTGATACAAAAACAATGCATGGAACGATCACAGGAGAGAGTAATAAAGAATCTGGAAAATGGGATTACCTTTTCTATGATGAAAGTTGGTATCCACAAACGCAAAGAAAAAAGAATAGGTTTTTATCATTTTGTTCCAGACTCGATATGCGTAGAGCAGACAATATTTTTACATTGTATTTCACAATAGGTCTTATTTTCACTATTCGATTGATTACAGAAATGATCGTTAATCAAAATTCTATGTTAACGATGGACATGAAATTTATTTTACTTTATATGATAGCAGCTTGTCTTTGTTTGATTATTGTAATTTATTTATCAGTGACGATGAAATATATTATTGGAAAAATATTTAGTGGGGATGTATTAATTTCAAGTGTTTCTATGCTATTTACAATATATTTTATTGCAAAAGCATTTATGAGATTTGCATCAATGATTATGAGTTAAATTGCAAGAAGAGTTGAAAAAAATCATTGTTAATATAACGGTACAATAAATACATCTATTGTTTTAAAAGCCTGTAAAAAATATCGTTGTAAATGATTGTTAGATGACGATGATCGTTTGATTGGGTTTTAGAAGTCTGTAAAACAGAATCATTGTCGATGATTAGCCATTTGTTGCATATTACGAACATAGTTTTAGAAGTCTATAAAACAGAATCATTGTCGATGGTCAAATAATAAACAGACTGTGTAAAAATAAGAATTTTATCGATACTGCTCGCAAAAGCGAGAGCTGCTAGGTGCAGCAGATTATGAAAGGAGAAATTCGATGGTTAAGTATTATATTATAATTGGAATTATTTATACAATCCCCTATATAGTCACTATTGTAATAAGCGGTTTACGAAAGAAGCTAGAAACAGACAGAAATTTTTATGGAAAAACTATAGATATTCAAAAGATAGAACTTACGAATGTAAGTTATAAAAAGTTTGAAATTGCAAGAAATAATATTAAAAAGTATACAGAAATGGGAGAAATTAAATATGTATATGATCGTAGCTACGATTTTGAAGATGAACGTTTGTTATTATCTGAAAAAGAATATCAAAAATGTTTCCCAGACAAATTTGTAAAGACTACGGTTGCGTATTATATAATTTTTGAGTTTTCGTATGAGACTGATCATGGAAAAATAAAAGCAAAAATTACTCTTACAAAACCGGTAATAGAAAAAACATATAACGATAAAGATGTTGAAGAAATAAAAAAGCTTATTTATGAAGAATGCAGCAATAAAATATTTGCTAATGTAGGTACAGAAAGCAAATATAAAGATTACAAAGGACAAGAAGTCATACATTCATTACCAATAAGAACATCAACACTAGAGGGAGAGATTATAGGTGAAAGTAACAAAAGACCAGGACAGTATGATTGGATGTTTTCAGACAGCAGTTGGTATCCAGAAGAAGCCAAAAAGAGAAATAGGTTCTTATCTTTTTGTACTTATCTCAACCCAAATAAAAGAAATTCAATATTTTTACCCTATTTTACGATTGGAATATTGGGAATAATAATCAATTGGATGTTCAATCTAATTATTAAGTAATTTTAAAATATATGAAAGGAGATAAGAAGATATGCAATTTACAAGACCAGATATGAGGGAAATAACCATTTCAGATAAATCAGAAGCATGTGATTTTATAAAGGATTCATGTAAAGAATGTAATAGGAAATATGAATGTACTGGGGAAAACGCAGCATTTTGTAATCATATGAAAAATATCCTTGTAGCAAAGTACGGAGCAGCAGAAGGGTGTTTAAAAGAATCCAGAATTAGACATAGTATTGGAGTTGCAAACTTCTTATTTGCCTATGCGAAATCTCATGACTGGAGTAAGGAAGAGACAGAAGATCTTTATTTGACTGGCTTATTACATGATATAGGATATATTGACAATCCCAAAGGTACGGATCACGGAAGATTAGGTGCAGAAATCTTGAAGAGAAATGGACTTAATGCAGAAATTTGCGAATTAATTGGTTGTCATGGAAGATTTATAGAGAACCCAAGTAGAAAGCAAGCACTTTTATGGCTTGCAGATCTATGCGTGAATCGTGATGGAGACTATATCGGATATCAAAAAAGATATGAGAGTATCAAGGAAAGATATAAGAATGATCCAGAACGTTTATTTCAAGTTTATCGGATTTTGGAATACTTGCAAATACATTTTTCGGAATACAGATAAATGGTTTGTGTTTATTATGGATTCCAAAGGATAAACTGCCGTACTACGTATAGATAAGAGGTTTTAGAGCTGTGTTAAATATGTGGATTCCAAAGGGATTCTCTACAAATACAATGTCGCCTCTACGTTTTAGAGCTGTGTTAAATATGTGGATCCCAAAGGACCAAAATATTTTGGCAGTGTGTAAAAATAAGAAAACATCGAAAAGAATCGCTATAGCGAAATCTGCTATGTGGCAGAAAATTGATAAAGATATGGTTTTACATCAATTTGATATTTCCGAAATTTTTGTTTTTGGATAAATTGTAGTCCAAAACAAAATATCTTCTAAATAAGACATAATGTTTAGAAAAGGAGATAAAATATCACGAAAAAGAGATATATAGTAAAAATAAGGAAAAATAGAAAGTGGAATACATTTTATAGGTTACAAATTAAGTAAAAATAAGATTTTGCCGAATATATTCATATAGATGAATCTGTTATGAAACAGAAAAAACAAAGGAATAGGAGGACAATAAGATGAGCAGAAGATTAAAAAAAATTGGCACCGCAATTTTTGATATTGTAGGTTTCATAAATTTTAGATTACAAGAAACAAAAGGAAATTGTTGGATTGATCAGTTATATGACAAAGATTATTGGGGAAAAAATAATCAGTCAAAAGAAATAAACAACGAAATCAAAGAATATTTGAATAAAGGATATTCTATGGGATGTGCGGGTCGATACACACATGAACCGTTAGTAGACGTAAATGGAGAAATTGTTAAAATTCAGAATTATTTAGACCAGATGAAATTGCCATGGAATCTTTTATATCAAGACGATATTTTAGCAGTCCTTCATTATGGCTCATTCTGTTTTGTCACTCCAAAAGACTATATTACTTCAACATTATTTAAAAACTTAGATGATCAGTCCTTAATATCTTTAAAAGCAGGCAAGGGAGGAACAGCTCAAACAACGCTGCCAGCAATCTTTCAAAATGAAAATTTATGTAGAAACGATCTTACATCAAATATTGATACAAAAAAACAAGAGATTCAAAATAAACAGGATGAACTTAAAAATCTGCAGAAAGAAAAAGCAGCAGAGATTGAACGAATGAAACAGGAAATTGAAGCAAAATATGCAGATACCATCTCATTAATAAATAAGAAGAAAGAAGAATTAGAATCAAAAAAAGCAGAACTGGAAGGACAGTTATTTATATATGATACAGAGTTATATGCCATTCGTTGCTATTGGGGAGAAACTGTAACTTTTGTTCCGCTAAGAAAAGGAAAACATGCAAATATTGAAGATCCAGTTGTCCTATATCAAAAAATCCGATTTTTAAATGAAGAATTGGGAAGATATGCAGCAATTTATGATTTTGACGGATCAAAATATAGTAAACATACATTTGAGGAATTATTAAAAATTCGAGATGATTTTATGAATATGTTTGCACCTGGTCCGAAATCCATCTCCTTAGTAAAAATCAGCAAGGATGGAACAATTCGCTGCCAGTCCGAAATCCGAAATAACATGTTATCAGAATATGAATTACTTCACGGAAACACAATAGCAATTTTGATCAGGGATGGAGAGAATCTTTATATTGGATGGACAGACGATGATAAAGTTCAGGTTAAAGATGAAAATATGTTTTTGAAGCCAGAGACAAAAGAGATTGCAAGTGAAGATGAAGAAAACATTCGCAATTCTCAAAAAGAAGAGATCGCCGGAAGATACTTTATTTTTGCGATATTACAGGGAATAGTTGATCAAGGGAAAATCTTAAAGCTTCCAAAGATAGGTTCTATTATGAAGTCAAATCCTTATGTAATCTATAGTATGGCAGATGGATGGTTAGAAGATGATCGGTTCGGAACACTAGAAGATATCCTAAAAAGAACAAATCATGAAGTTATGAAAAAGGGAGATACCATTTTAACTTTAATGAGGATTACAAGAGATGATAACGGCTATGGATATGGACGGAGAGGTGGTGTCTGGAACAATAATCGTGGACGTGGAGAAGCTAATCGTATTCATGATGTATCATTGAAAGATTTCAAATTTTATAAGATAAATAAAGTGGATAAAACCGAATATTATGATGTATTTATGAGAAAATATCCTCTTGATATCGAGTTTGAAACCATTGAAACGCCAATTAGACCGAATATTACAAACATAGGGCATGTTATCAAAAAGTCTACCTGTTTATGGGATGAAATGGAATTAGAAAAAAAAGAAATTCGAGTATTAAATAATCGACTTACTGGATTCACATTAGATGATGAGCATGATCCAACAATAAAACAGGTAATGGAGAGAGAAAATGCTGCATCAGATACAGAAGCATTAAAAAAATTTCTACCCAAAAACTATAGATTTGAGACAAAAGATGAGACATATTATGATTCCCGAAGTGATTCTATGAAAGGATATCATCAATCTTTGGATCATGTCGCAAATAGTGCTACAGAATATCAGTATTTTATTTCTGAACGTAAAAAATATACGGTAAATTCTACTGCCAATATGGAAATTAGGGAGGGAGAATACCTTGATATGACATATTTAAACAGTGTCTTAATCCGATACGTGATTCGAACCAAAAAGGTTGGAAATGTATATATTGGAGGTACGAAGATTCAGTTTGCAGATATTATCCCTTATTTGAATAAAGCACTTGAATTTTTAGAAGAAAGAGAAAAGACAGAAGCAGCATTATTAAGACTGCATATGGACTTATATGAAAACTGGCAGGTAGATGTATCAAGATGGAGATTAGAACATCATTATCATGAGTTGACTGAAACAAGAGCGAAGAAATTTGCCAAAGAATTTGCAAGATAAGTTAATTCGGATATCTCTTATAAACGTTAATGTTTATGACAAAAAATGTATCAAAATATTACAATAACTTCAATAATTTTATCAAAATAGGAAAAGTAGAAGTAAAAATATATTGAAACCGCTCGTCGTTACGAGATTTGCAAGATCGCAAAAAGCAAACAATATAAAATATCATAAGAAAAGAGGAATGTTTGATGCATATTGTAGAATCAGGTAAAAGATATAGAATTTTTAATAATGCGATTACCACGTACGATCAACTACCACCAAAAACTTATCGGGTGGATTATGATCCAGAAACAAGAATTTTTTCTTTACTAGAAGCACACGATTTTGAGATTCCAGAAACAAAAATTTATGGTCAGCATTTAGATAAAGTCAAGAAAGTGTTGAATTCCATGGATAAGATGAATCGAAATCTTGGAGTAATTCTAAGTGGAGATAAAGGAATTGGAAAGTCACTTTTTTCTAAGTGTTTAGGATTGAAAGCAAGAAAAAAAGGGATACCTGTTATATTGGTTAATGAATATCATGAGGGGATTGCAAACTTTCTTGAAGAAATTGAGCAAACAGTTATGATACTGTTTGATGAATACGATAAAACTTTTGATGAAAAGAAACATAATTGTCAAGCGGAGATGTTATCTTTATTTGATGGAGTAAGTGCAGGAAAGAAACTGTTTGTGATTACATGTAATGAGATTCAAAGTTTAAGTCAATATTTGATAAATCGTCCTGGAAGATTTCATTATCATTTTAGATTTTTATATCCAACAGCAGATGAAATTCGTGATTATATGGAAGATAAGTTAGACAAGCAATATTATGATGAAATTGAAAATGTGATTGCTTTTAGTGTACGAATGAATCTTAACTATGACTGTTTACGGTCCATTGCTTTCGAACTAAACAATGGATTAAAATTTCAGGAAGCTATTAATGATCTTAATATTATCAGAATAAGTCAGTATAAGAACATAAAAATTATTGTAGAATTTGAAAATCAGGCAACATTAAGTGGAAAAATAAAAGAATGGCAGCTGTATGACAATACAATTACTGATATGAGTATATATCTTCCAGATAATATTCGTCCATTATCTTATGTTGGAGAATATATTGGCGAATTTCCAATGAATTTTTCAAATAACTATATTGATAAGGATAAAAGAATGTTAATGTTTCATGTTACAAATCCAGAACCAGAGTATGATATTGCTTATACGCATGAAAGTCAAGATGAAGAGAAAACAGATGAAGGCAAGAAAATTACGGATATTTTAGACAAATTATATATTGGACAGAAAATCAAACGTATTTATGCGGTACCGAGTGATCAAAAGGATAAATTTAGGTTTTTCTAAGAATATTATTGATTGTAAGTATAATTACTGAAAAATGGTCTATACGATTAAAGAAACGGAATTATTGTCAATGAATGAATTCGTAAGTTTGTCTAATGTTGTAGTTTTAGAAGACTGTAAAATAGAATCATTGTCAATGAAAGGCGGCAAACCACAGCTCTCTACTGCCGTTTTAGAAGACTGTAAAACAGAATCATCGTCAATGGTCAAATAAGCAGTCTGTGTAAAAATAAGAAAGCATCGAAATAATTCGCAAAGGCGAAATCTGCTGGTAGCAGAAAATTAATTAATCCTAATTAAAAATATAAGGAACGGAGGTGCTTATTATGGAAACAAAAAAAGAAATAGAGAAGATGATCGATGAATTATGTCAGTTAGATCAGGCAATTCAGAACGGAAGAAAAATTGAAAAGACAAGTCTTTGCAAAGAAGCAGCAGAAGTATTAAAAGCTATCTTTCATATTCAAGATCAAGAACATAAAACGATTATAAGAGATGAATCAAAGATTAAGACCAATGAAGTAGAAAAGAAGCGGAAAATGGATCAAAACAATGAAACCATTAAAGAAGTTCTATGAAAAATATGGTGAAAGAGTGTATGTTACTGGATTTGGAGTCGGATATAGCACTGATATGCCATGTATATTAAAAATTGAGCAGGAATCTATTGATAAAGGTCTCGGAGATTATTTTGTTTACAAATATTTAGAACTGAACGATGGAAGTTGTATTGCACAGATAGATATTTCTTGCATTATCTTAAAAACATGGCCTAAAAAAATCAGTTGTGTAGATGTAACAAAAGAAGTTGATCAGATGTTAGAGAAGAATAGATGTTCTTGAAATAAGCTGACAAAAGAAAACAAGGAAAAGGACGTGATGTGACGTGAATGAATGCGAACTTGTAAAAAAGATCCTGAACCACATGAATGCAGAAGATTATAAAATCCTTATTAATAAAGTGTGGTTTCGTGGCTTTTGGGTTCCTGGAATCGCTAATCAGCGAAGTGATAAGAAATGGCGGCCAAAAGTCGAATTTATTAATAACGATGTTGTTTTAAATAGAAAAATCCGAAAAGGTGGAAAACATAATTATGAACTATTAATTGAAGCAATGATAAAAATGGCAGATGATCGAAATGATGAGACATATTTGCTATACAACGTAGTGAGATGGATAACAGATCCAGATTCCCATGAAGAAATTGAAGAATACTTCAATCAATTAGAAAATAAACCAAAAGACGATACAAAAAATGATTCAGAAGAAATAAAAGATACTTCTGAAAAAGATGATGTAAATGTTCAGGATAATTTATTAAAAAAAGAAAATGAAAAGTTAAAAGCGGAAATAGATAATTGGAAAAATCGTGGAAAGAAATATAAAGAAAACATTCAGAATTTAAAAATTAAATGCAGTAATCTGGAACAAGAAAATAACAGAGTTAAGAAAGAAAATGGAAGATTGATCAGAGAAAATGAAAAAACAAAACAGGGAAAAGATACTGCAGTAAAAGAATATAATGACAGAATCATTGCATTAAGTGTTGAAAACAGCAAATTAAAAGAGAAAATAAGAGGAAAATATAAACCTAAGAAGAACATTGTTTTATCAAAAACATCAGGAGTTTCAGATCCGAAAGTATTATGTGTTACAAAAAATCCGGCAGATGTTTTGATCAAAGGATATAATATCTATTTTCTAACGGATCTTGAAGAGTTAAATAAAAAGATTTATACAGAAACAGTGTTTGATCAAATCTGGTACATCAGAAGTGGGCTTACACATGCAGATTTAATCAAGGTTGCAGAAAAGTATGCTAACCAAAAAATATTACAGGCTAGGGACTGGAAAGCATTACAAAAGAAATTACAAGGAGGGGACAGGCTATGAATCAGGAAGATATGCAGATTATAGGGACACTGGCACTTGAAAAAGATACAAAAAGAAAAGGTGTGTTTATCAATACAAAGTCAGCAATACAGTATGTTGTTAAGTCAATGATGAGCGACTATAAATCAGATAAATTATTTACTGGATATATGAATTCATTTGAGAATGATCAGAAATTTGATGATGAATATCGTTCAGATGAAGAAAGGGTAGAAAAGTTCTGGGATCATATCTATGACAAATTGTTTATCTATAATTTCAAAGCAAATGATGGCGAATTTGAAAGAATGACAAAAGTTCATCTTGTTAATAAGCCAGTAAAATTTAATGAAGATGAATATTTTAAAGGAGTTCCGGTGTTTTCTGCTGCTACAGATGAGATCGTAAGAGAATGGGAACTGGAAAGTCAGTGGAGCTTATACAGAAACTATAATACATTAGATGAATTTTGTGATTGTATCAAAGCAAAACAGCCATTAGGAAGTACCTATGGATACGATGCAACAGAGAGTCAGCCATCATTTGTAATCTGGAAAAATCAGAATCAGAAATTGTATGTGATCGGGAAGATTGCAAATTGCCGATATAATTCGCAGCGAGGATTGATCTTAGAAAAAGAAGGACAGGAACTATTGAAAATTGATATCAGTGATCAGGCAGAAAAGATTGTCTATGATGTGGATGCTAATCCAACATTAGCTTTTGTTCCGGAAACGATTTATAAACAGATTGAAGATCAAATTTTGAAAGCAGAAGTTGAAAGAACAAAAAAATTAGAGGCAAAGAAAAAAGAACCAGTAACAAAACAGAATCAGGAAAAGGCAGAGAGTTTTACAGAGACAGTTAATGATGCTCAGGAAGAATTAAAAGAGGTTAATACAAAAGAATACAGTGATGAGTTACTAATTCAGATGATGGATTATCACAGTCAGAAGAGAAACTTGTTCTATAACATGAAAGATTTTGTCAATGTACATACAGCAATCAAGTGCAGCAATCTTGTAATTCTATCCGGACTTAGTGGTACTGGGAAATCTGCTTTAGTTGAAATTTATGCAAGGGCATTAGGAATCAGAAATAACCTGGAAGATGATCGATTACTGTTTGTTCCAGTGCGACCATCTTGGAATGATGATGCCGATCTGCTTGGATATGTTGATCTGGTTCATAATGTTTATCGTCCATCAGATACCGGATTCGTTGATTTTCTGGTCAATGCACAAAAGGAAGAAAATAAAGGAAAATTATTTATTGTCTGCTTTGATGAAATGAATCTTGCAAGAGTTGAACATTATTTCAGCCAGTTCTTATCATTATTAGAACGTCCAGAAAATCAGAGAGAATTACAATTATATGATAGTCAGTATGCCGGACAGTTATATAATTCAGCAACATATCCAAGCAAGATTATCATCGGGGATAATATCCGATTTATTGGAACAGTTAACATCGATGAATCTACATATCATTTTTCTGATAAGGTACTGGATCGTGCTAATGTAATTGAATTAGATGTTCTGGATTATTCGAAAGAATGGACAAAGAAGCAATATGCAAGTCTGATCACACCAACATGGTCTAAAGATGAATATGATGCGTTAATCAATAAAGATGTTGATATTAAAGCAGATAAGGTGCAAGAATTATTGTGGGAAATTCACCAGCTTTTACAGTCAGCCAGTGCTAAATATGGAGTCGGACCACGAATTGTAAAAGCTATTAAAATGTACATCAATAATCTTCCTAAGACAGAGATTAATGGATTTAATAAAGGTGTAGCATTAGATTATCAGATTGCACAGAGAATATTAACAAAGGTTCGCGGACCAGAAATTCAGATTGGGCGACTGCTGAATGGAAAAAGTAATACAGGATTTAATCAAATCTTTGATAAATATAGCGAGCTATCAGATTTTAAGAAATGTAGAAAAGTAATCAGCGAAAAACAAAAGGAGTTAGGGGCATATGGATATTGTATCTAGGACTCCATTTACCTTAAAACTTATCCAACGCTTTCCTGGTTATAAGGAAAGTGTTGGTTCTAAGTTCAGTATGAATGAACGTGATATATGGGAAAATGGATTTTATACTTTGGCAGCAGAAGAAAATGAGACATTAGAAGTATTATTTGATTCAGCAGATAAAAACGCAAGGTTATATCTGGAAGCATTGGATGTCATGCCATATGATGATAAGAACCTGTTTGAAGATGAAGAGGGACGGTTATATCGTACCGTATCACCAGAAAGCTTTTTATTATGTTCCAGCGACAGCACAACAGATACATTAAGGGTTGACTCTTTTAAAATGTCAATTTACTGCAATGAAAAATGGTATTATGGGGTGCTAAACATCCTGCCCAAAGCAATGTCTAAAAAAGAATGGAAAATGATGAAAGATGATCTGGAAAAAGAAGTTCGTGGACTAGCTCAGGACATTATTCAGAAAAATATTGGAATTGGTAATAAAAACATAAAAATTCCTCCACGAATTCTATATGATTTCATGATTCTGAAAAAGTATTCAAAACGTGTGATCATGGCTTTAATGAATATTGCTGAAAATCCAAAATGCGAGATTGTTACGGAATATGAAAATGTATCTTTACAGAAGAACAATGAACGTAATTTTGATGCAGCAACCATGAGAAGATACGCAACAAGATCTGGATGCGATGCCAGATGGAAGATTCCAGTCAAAAGGACATGTTATGACATTCAGGAAAATCGCTTATTAAAAAATATGCTCCAGGAATACGATGATAAACTGGTAGAATTTATTGCTATTCTTGATAATGCGGAATCTTTTAATATGGAAGAAGAAAGTAACAAAAAAATGCTTTTAGAATTTCGAGAAACAGCAGAAAAATTAAAAAAGGTAACTGCAATCTTAAAAGCTCAGGAATGGTTTGGAAAAGTTGGAAAACTATCCGGACCTTATATTCCACATTCATTTATTCTTGATACACGCTACAATACCATTTATCAGATGCATATGGAATTAAAGCAGAATGAAGTACAGATTCATTTGAATCCAGAATTTGATTATACATGGAAGAGAAGCAGCTATCTGTATGAAATGTGGTGTTTTTTCAAAGTATGTCATTTTTGCTTTGAAAAATTAGATCTGGAATATTCTGATTGGAATTTTGATCTAAAAGGTGAAGTATTTTTTCCGTTTTTAAAAGAAGGTACTATGGTCCGCTTTTCAAACCCGGTAATCAGGGTTGATGTGGTTTATGATCAATGTTTGCCATTAGAGAAAGAAGCTACGGATATCAATCACCCATTATACATTGCAAAGCAGCATGGGGATCGCAGGAATCATAACCGCCCGGATATTGTACTTAATGTATATGACAATGAGCGAAATGTTTATCTTGGCAGTATTATTCTGGAATGTAAATACAGAAAACTTCATTCATTTTGGAGTGAGGATTCCACACGATCAAGTAGAGGACAGTTAGAAGCTTATTATAATAATGCAAGATCTTCTCATTTATTAGCAGGATTAGGAGAGTCATTTAACATCAGGCCGATTAGTAAAGTATTGGCATTATCTCCGGATGATCGGGCAGATGGACTAGAACAGGAAGACTTTGGAATTGAAATTAAGACCTTTAAGCCAACAGAAGATGGACGAGAAGAACATATCAATCAATGGATTTTTGAAGAAATAGTTAATTTGGAGAAACGATATGATAAATTTTGGAGAATCATATGGCCAGATGAACAGGCGGAGGTGCATTTCGTATGAAAGAAAAAGAATTTGAAAGACGATTAGATAAAAAGATTCAAGATCATGCGAAAATCATGTCGGATGAAAAACGGAAAAAGATACATACAGATTATGCCAAGAACCATAGTCAAAATGAACTATTTGCTGTGTGTATCGAGGAAATGAGCGAATTAACGAAACATTTAACAAAGATCATGCGAGGAAAAGAGTCAATGAGAAATAATGCAGGATGCATTGAGGAAATGGCAGATGTTCAAATTTGTTTGAATACACTGCAATTATATTTGGACCTTTCTGAATCTGATTTCAATTATGCAATCGATGTTAAGCTTGAGAGATATAACAGTAGGAAGTGATCTGATGAGTAAAGATAAAAAAGAAAAGAAACGAAAAAAACGAATGAAAAAAGTCATAGCATACATTATAGCTGCAATCCTGATTATAGCTTTCAATGTTTTGTCGGAGAAGAAAATGTCAAATATGAGTTTGACACAACTTTTGGACCAAGATATGCAAACCTTACAAATCGTGTTATCTATACACAGTTTGAGGTTATCCATAAACTGGCAGCGAAATCTTCCTGCGTTATCATTGGACGATGCAGTAACTACATATTAAAAGACAGAGATGACTGCTTGAACATTTTTGTATATGCACCAGATGAATTTAAAGTCAAACATATTATGGAGCAAAAAGGTATTTCACAAAAAGAAGCACAAAAGCTTGTAAAATATAATGATGGAATGCTGAAATCAAGATATGAATATATGACAAACTCTGATATGAGAGATTGTCGAACCAGACATATGATGATTGATTCCAGTATTCTTGGACTTGAAAAAACAGCAAAATATATCATGCAGTTAATTGATCTGCGATTTGAAGACTAAAATAAAATACATTTACATTCTAACAAAGGCGTTAAGAGATAAGGATCTTTTAGCGCCTTTTTTCTTTCGAAACTTTAAACAGAATGTGAAGCAAGAAAGGAATGATATATAATGGAAAAGAAAAAATCAGAATTTGACAAAGTATTTAGTGCATGGGACATTTTAGTCATTGCATTTGGAGCTATGATTGGTTGGGGATGGGTTGTTTCAACCGGGGACTGGATCGGACGAGGCGGAGTTTTAGGAGCTGTCATCGGTTTTGCGATCGGTGGTGTGATGGTATTCTTTGTAGGACTTACCTACGCAGAACTTACCGCAGCGATGCCACAGTGTGGTGGAGAACATGTATTTAGTTATAAAGCTATGGGACCGATTGGTTCATTTATCTGCACATGGGCGATCATTTTAGGATATGTCAGCGTTGTATGTTTTGAAGCGTGTGCGTTACCTACCATTATCACTTATATTTATCCAGGATTCTTAAAAGGATATCTGTATACTGTCGCAGGATTTGATATTTACGCATCATGGCTTGCAGTTGCGATGATCGTTGCTTTATTTATTACATTGATCAATATCAAAGGTGCTAAGACAGCAGCAACTTTACAGACAGTTTTAACTGTTATTATCGGTGGTGTTGGAATTCTTTTAATTGTAGCATCTGTAGTCAGTGGAGATAGTAGCAATCTAGCACCACAGTTATTTGCAGGAGATAGTGCATCAACTACGATGAAAGCGATCATGAGTGTTGCAGTTATGACACCATTCTTCTTTATTGGATTTGATGTTATTCCACAGGCAGCAGAAGAGATTAATGTACCATTGAAGAAGATCGGTATGATCATGATCTTATCCATTGTACTTGCAGTTGCATTTTATGCGCTGATCATCTTAGGCGTTGGTTATGTTATGAGTCCATCTGATATTTCATCATCTCAGGCTGGATCAGGACTTGTCACAGCCGATGCGATGGCAAAGGCATTCCACAGTAGTATTATGTCAAAAGTCTTGATCGTTGGTGGTATGTGTGGAATCGTTACAAGCTGGAACTCTTTCTTGATCGGTGGTAGCCGTGCCATGTATTCCATGGCTGAATCTTACATGATCCCAAGAACATTTAGAAAATTACATAAAACACACAAAACACCAGTCAATGCATTATATTTAATCGGTGGATTATCTATTTTAGCACCATTATTTGGACGTAAAATGTTAGTATGGATTGTCGATGCAGGTAACTTTGGATGCTGTCTTGCATACTGTATGGTTTCCTTATCTTTCATCATTTTAAGAAAGAAAGTACCAGAAATGGCTCGTCCATATAAAGTAAAACATTATAAGATCGTTGGTGTATTGGCAGTCATAATGTCAGGATTTATGGTAGCAATGTATATCATTCCAGGATCAGGATCAAACCTAGTTCCACAAGAATGGGCAATGGCAGGTGGATGGGCTGTCTTAGGTGTTGTATTCTTCGTTATCTGTAAATTAAAATACAAAGAAAAATTCGGATCTCATATTGATGTTGCGGTAGACGAAAATGAAGTAGAAACAGAAGAAGATCATACATTTGAAGAAGCACTTGGAGCTGTCAATGCTGCTGAAAATGTAGTAGAAGCACAGCCAGCAATTAACTTTAATTACTTCCTTCCAGTTAATATTGCATTTGGAAGTGGTAAAGTCTTAGAAACTGGAGAACTTACAAAACTATATGGTAAGAAAGCATTGATCGTAACAGGAAGAAGCAGTGCAAAGAAATCTGGTTTATATGATAAAGTAGCAAACAGTCTTTCTAAAGCAGGAATCGACCATGTACTATTTGATAAAGTCGCACAGAATCCATTAACGACAACTGCGATGGAAGGTGCCGAGTTTGCAAAAACAAATGGATGTGATGTTGTCGTAGCCATCGGTGGTGGAAGTATCATGGACTGTGCAAAAGCGATCGCATTCTTAAGTGTCAATGACGGAGATATCAACGATTACATTTATAACAAATTACAAAGCGATAAAGCATTACCATTAGTTTTAATCCCTACAACTTGCGGAACAGGATCAGAAGGAAATGGATTTGCGGTTCTTACAAACCCAGAAAACGGTGATAAGAAATCCTTACGTTGCAATGCAATTGTGGCTAAAGTATCCATTGTCGATCCAGAATGCATGATGACAATGCCAAAACATGTCCTTGCATCTGTTGGATTCGATGCATTATGTCACTGCATGGAAGCATACACGTCAAAGATCGCACAGCCATTTACAGATGCTCTAAGTTTATACGCGATGGAACTGATCGCAGGAAACCTTGTCAAAGTATATAAAGGTGAAGGCGGCA
>OLNZ01000825.1_pt1 | contig 26846 bp, 27 predicted proteins | sample 1672981 | NCBI WGS metagenome assembly OLNZ01 (sample SAMEA3136743, study PRJEB25190) | human gut metagenome | biome: human gut; feature: human-associated habitat; material: faeces | place: Austria | collected 2013 | reverse complement strand
AGCAGGGGACTGAAAATCCCCGTGTCAGTGGTTCGATTCCACTTCGAGCCACCAAACAAAAGGCAAGAGCCTTTTTTTGTGGTTCGAATTTAAAAGTGGAATCGAAAAGGAGGAAAAGAAAAAGGTCCAGTGGACCTTTTTCCCGACGCGGCTTGACGTATTCCACTTCGAGCCACCAAACAAAAGGCAAGAGCCTTTTTTTTGTGGTTCGAATTTAAAAGTGGAATCGAAAAGGAGGAAAAGAAAAAGGTCCAGTGGACCTTTTTCCCGACGCGGCTTGACGTATTCCACTTCGAGCCACCAAACAAAAGGCAAGAGCCTTTTTTTTGTGGTTCGAATTTTAAAATGGAATCGAAAATGAGGGAAAGAACATCTAAATTGCAAATTCTCCCATACATCTGGGAGCCATTTTTTGGTATGTATCTCGTACTTACTTCAAAGGCATACTTAGTAAAATACATTTCTTACATTAGTTTTTCTAATTCCTTAATTTTATCACGTAACTCAGCAGCTTTTTCAAATTCCATATTTGCAGCATGTTTAAGCATTTCATCAGTCAAATTATTAATAATAGTTTCAATAGGCTCAGTTTTATCAATTTTATATTCACTATCTACATCCTCTAAAACACTAGCTTTTATAACCTCACGAACTTCTTTAATTATTGTTTTTGGAACAATTCCATGCTCTCTATTATATGCAATTTGAATTTCGCGACGTCTGTTTGTTTCTGAAATAGCTTTTTCCATGCTATTAGTTAGTTCATCGGCATACATAATAACTGTTCCATTTACATTTCTTGCAGCTCTACCAATGGTTTGAATAAGAGACCTTTCAGAACGCAAAAATCCTTCTTTATCACTATCCAATATTGCAACAAGAGAAACTTCAGGTATGTCTAAGCCTTCTCTTAAAAGATTAATGCCAACAAGAACATCAAATTCTCCCAAGCGTAAATTACGAATAATTTCCATTCTTTCCAATGCCTTTATGTCTGAGTGCATATAATTTACCTTAATATCAATACTCTTCAAATATGTAGTTAAATCCTCTGCCATTTTTTTAGTCAAGGTTGTTACCAGAACTCTTTCATGTTTTTGAACTCTTTGCCTAATTTCTCCTATTAAATCATCTACTTGATTTATAGCAGGCTTAACTACTACTAAAGGATCTAAAAGACCAGTAGGTCGAATTACTTGTTCTACAGTCTGTTCAGAGTGTTCCTTTTCATAATCACCAGGTGTTGCACTTACAAATATACATTGATTAATTCTATCTTCAAATTCATTAAACTTTAAAGGTCTATTATCATAAGCAGAAGGAAGTCTAAAACCATAATTAACAAGAGAATCTTTTCTCGCCTTATCACCATTATACATTGCACGTACTTGAGGAATTGTAGCATGAGATTCATCTATAAGCAATAAAAAGTCTTTTGGAAAATAATCAAAAAGAGTATATGGAGCAGAGCCAGGTTCCCTACCACTAATATGTCTTGAATAATTTTCAATACCTTGACAAAAACCAGTTTCAATAAGCATTTCGACATCAAAATTTGTTCTTTCTTCAATTCTTTGAGCTTCAATTAGTTTGTTATTATTTTTAAAATACTTTATTCTAGAATCAAGCTCTTCTTCAATAGCTGTAATAGCACTTTTTAATTTCCCTTCAGAAGTGGCATAATGTGAGTTAGGACCAATAAGTACATGATTTCTTACACCTAACGATTTACCAGTTAAAGGATTAATTTCAGTAATTTTTTCGATTTCATCCCCCCAGAAATCAATTCTCATTGCACTTTCTCCAGTATTAGATGGATATATTTCTAGAATATCTCCTTTAGCTCTAAAAGTACCTCTTTTAAAATCCATCTCATTTCTTGTATATTGCATTTCTATTAACTTCTTCATCACATCATTTCTGGATTTTGCCATACCAGGTCTCAAGGATAACATTAATTCTCGATAATCATCAGGGTCTCCTAAACCATAAATACAAGAAACAGAAGCAATAATAATAACATCCTTCTTTTCAAATAAAGATAAGGTAGCAGAGTGCCTTAATTTATCTATTTCATCATTAATAGAAGCATCCTTTTCTATATACGTGTCAGACTGAGGAATATAACTTTCAGGCTGATAGTAGTCATAGTACGAAACAAAATACTCAACTGAATTTTCTGGAAAAAATTCTTTAAATTCTGAATATAACTGACCAGCAAGTGTTTTATTATGAGCCAAAACAAGAGTTGGTTTTTGAACTTTTTCTATAATGTTAGCCATAGTAAAGGTTTTTCCAGAGCCTGTAACACCTAAAAGAGTCTGAAACTTTTTATTTTCTAAAACTCCTTTACTTAATTTTTCTATTGCTTGTGGTTGATCACCAGTTGGAATATAATCAGATACTAACTTAAACATTCTTTATCACCTTAATAAAATAATTAAAACCCTAGATTAGTAATATCTAGGGCTTTCAGGCAATCCTAATTTTCATAATATTTTGAAAACTGCCCGCTAGACCAGTCTATAACATCCCAAGAGGGATTATCATAGGAATGGATTTCCATCCCTATTGGACAAGTCATACAATCATATGCTTGAATTTCTTCAAAATTCCGTTTTTTATGGGACTGACAGTCCATACATTTTTTATTGAGTTCATTTAACCGATCTAACGACTTCCCAGGTGTAGTTTTCATAGTTATTGCCTCCTTAATAATTTAGTAAACTAATTATACTATACAACAAACCAAATGTAAAGATAAAATATATTAATTGTATTCACTTTTTTAAAAATTAATGATATAATGACATAAAAATGTAAAGGAGGTATCTTATGGCAGTTATTTTAGATGGTAAAGAAACAGCAAGAAGAATAAGAGAAAAATTGAAAAAAAATATAGAAAAGTTAAAAGCAAAAAATATATTCCCAAAGCTTGCAGTAATTATGGTCGGTGAAGATCCTGCTTCTAAAATATATGTTAAAAATAAAAGCAAAGCGTGTGAAGAATTAGGCGTAAAATATGAGGAATTTTTATTAAAAGAAGATATATCTCAAGAACAATTATTAAACTTAATAGAAGAACTAAACAAAAGAAGAGACATACATGGAATTCTACTACAAAGCCCCATTCCCAAGCACTTAGACATAAATGAAGCATTCAAAACAATACTTCCTGAAAAAGATGTTGATGGTTTCAACCCGATAAATGTAGGGAAACTAGTATTAGGACAAGAAACACTGATATCTTGTACACCTTTTGGAGTAATAAAACTACTAGAAGAATATAATATACCAATAGAGGGTAAAAATGCAGTTGTAATAGGCAGAAGTAATATCGTTGGCAAACCTATGCTACATTGCTTACTAAACAAAAATGCAACAGTAACAATTTGCCATTCAAAAACGCAAAATTTGAAAGAAATAACTAAAACAGCGGATATTTTAGTAGTAGCAATAGGAAAACCAAAGTTTGTAACAAAAGATATGGTTAAACCAGAAAGTATTATTATAGATGTAGGAATAAACAGAAACGAAGAAGGAAAAGTTTGTGGTGACGTGGATTTTGAAGAAGTAGAAAAAGTAGCAAGTTATATAACTCCAGTTCCAGGAGGGATAGGACCAATGACAATTGCTATGTTAATGGAAAACATTGTAAAAACGGCAAAAAACGGCAAATTTTGCTAAAAAGATAAAAATATGAGGAGAGCTAAAATCTAAACAGCAGGGTAAGCATTATTTACCCTGAATAAAAATCTGAAAGGAAGAAAAAAGATGAATAAATACTGGATTTGGCTTTCTATAATTAATATAATAGGAGCAAGGGAACAAAACAGATTACTTGAAAAATACAAAACACCTGAAGCAATATGGAATTTAAGAGAAAATGAACTAATAAAAATATTATCTGACAAATATGTACAAATAATATTAGATAAAAAACACAGGAATAATTTAGAAAAATATATAGAATATATGCAAAAACATAACATAAAGATGATAACAATACAAGATAAAGAATATCCACAAAAACTACGTAACATATATGATCCTCCAGTAGTATTATATGTAAAAGGAAATATAGATATATTAAATGGTAAATCATTAGCAATTATAGGAAGTAGAGAATGTAGTGAATATGGTAAAAAGGTAGCAAAACAATTAGCATACAATTTATCAAAACAAAATATAAATATAATATCTGGATTAGCAAAAGGAATAGATACATATGCACACAAAGGTGCAGTTGAAAACAAAAAAAATACGATTGCTGTAATGGGAAATGGACTAGACGTTGTATATCCAAAAGAAAATATACGGCTTATATAAAGACATAATAAAAGCAGGTGGTGCAGTCATATCAGAATATGTTGTGGGAACAAAACCAGAGAAGTTAAATTTCCCAGCTAGAAATAGAATAATAAGTGGATTATCAGATGGAGTGCTTGTAGTAGAAGCAGCTAAACAAAGCGGAACACTTATAACAGTTGATTTTGCATTAGAACAAGGCAAAACTATATATGCTATACCAGGAAACATATATAGTGGAACTTCAATACGGCACAAATGAGCTAATAAAACAAGGTGCAAAATTGGTAAACAATGAAACGGATATTTTAGAAGATTTTCTTGAATTTTATCAATAAATGTAATATAATTATGAAGTACTAAAATTATTATTTTGGAAAGGATAATTTTAAATATGGAAAATAGAAAAAAACAACCTAAAAAACAACCTAAAATAATACCAGAAAATAGTAATGAGAATGAAAAAACAAAAAAGTATAAAATAAAAACTAAAAAACATAAAAGGGTATGGAAAAATATAAAAATAGCTATATTAGTAATATTATTTATATTAATAGTACTAGCAGGAATAGCTATAGGAAAAATTTATGGTATTTTTAAGGAAGCAAAAATAAACATAGAAGATGTTGTAATTAAATATGAAAACTCAGTTGTTAAAGATATGGAAGGGAATACTATAGCAGTCTTAAGTGGAGATGAAAACAGGGAATATGTGTCTATCTCAGAGATGTCACAATATCTGCCTAAAGCTTTTGTTGCAATAGAAGATGAGAGATTTTATGAACATAAAGGTGTTGATATAAAAAGAACTGGAGCAGCAACAGTAAAATATGTATTAAGCAAGATAGGAATAGGCTCAGCTAATTATGGTGGAAGCACAATAACCCAACAATTTCTTAAAGTTCTAACTGAAGAAAATGAGAGAACATGGCAAAGAAAAGTAAAGGAAATTGCAAGAGCACATTACTTAGAACAACAACTATCAAAATCACAAATATTAGAGATGTATCTAAATTTAATATTTTTAGGTGGAAGATGCTTTGGAGTAGAAGTCGCATCAAACTATTATTTTAGCAAAAGTGCAAAAGATTTAACACTAGCAGAAAGTGCATTTTTAGCTGGAATAAATAACTCACCTAATAATTATAATCCATTTTCAACTGAACAATCAGATAAAGATAAAGTAAAAAGAAGAACAAAAATAGTATTAGATAAAATGCATGAATTAAGTAAAGAAGATCCAGAACATAAAGCAGCAATAACTGAGGAAGAATACAAAACAGCAATAGCAGAAATAGAAAATGGATTGGCATTTAATAAAGGAACTATAATACAAACGATATTCTCATATCACACAGATGCTGCAATAAATCAAGTAAAAAAAGAACTTAAAGAGAAACATCCAGATTGGACAAAGGAATATTTAGATTATTATGTGAAAAGTGGAGGACTTACAATATATACAACTCAACGAACAGACATACAAAAAATTATGGAGGAGGAAGTAAAACGAGATAAATATATTGAATATTCTAAATATGAATTTGATGAGGCAGGAAACCCAGTAACTATACAAACAGCAATGGTACTTATAGATCACAAAACAGGATATGTTTTAGCCACAGTTGGAGGAATTGGAGAAAAAACAACAGCCTTTGGACTAAATAGAGCAACACAAAGTTACAGACAACCAGGATCATCTGTAAAACCTTTAGCAGTATTATGCCCAGGTATAGATAGTGGAATAATTACAGCGGGATCAGTATACGATGACATTAGATATACAAGTGGAAAATATGCAAACTTTAAAAATTATGGTCATGGATATAAAGGATTAACAACTGTAAGATATGCAATAGCAACATCACAAAATATACCTATGCTAAAAGCAATTTCAGACGTTGGAACAGACAGATCAGCAGAATTTTTGAAAAGTGTAGGAATTTATCCTGCTTCTGAAGAACAAATAAATATTACAATGGCATTGGGAAGTATAGAAGCAAGCCCTCTACAAATGGCTGCTGCATATGCATCAATAGCAAATGATGGTGTATATATAGAACCAACATTTTATACAAAAGTTGTAGATTCAGAAGGAAATATTGTTTTACAAGCAAAACAAGAATCAAGAACAGTAATGTCAACAGCTACAGCATATATAGTAAAAGAAATACTAACAGAAGTCGTAAGAACTGGAGCAGGTGGATATGCTGGAATTTCAGGAATAAGTGTAGGAGTAAAAACGGGAACATCTAGCAATGATACTGATAGATGGTTTTGCGGATTCACACCATACTACACAGCAGCAACATGGTATGGATATGACAATAATATAAAAAAAGAACAAGTAAGATCTGTAAGTATAAATAATGCAGGTAAAATTTGGGATGGAGTAATGGAACAAATACATACTGGATTGCCTAAAGCGAGATTTTCAGATACAAGACCAAACAATGTAACAACGGCTACAATATGTAAGTGTTCAGGAAAACTAGCAACAGAAGTTTGTAAAAATGATCCAAGAGGAAATCAGGTATATACGGAATACTTTATAAAAGGAACAGTGCCAACAGAGGAATGTACTTGCCATGTTGAAGCAGATATATGCTTAGATACAGGTTTGTTAGCAGGAGAATATTGTACAAATAGACAAACAAAAGTATTTATAACAAGACCAGAAACCGAAACAGGCGATTGGCATAGAGCAAAAGATGCAGAATATATGTTAATATCTGAGCACTGTAATATACACACAAAGCCAATAGAAGAACCAGTTGCTCCAGAAGAGCCAGACAAACCAGACAAACCAGATGAACCAGAAAACCCAGAGAATCCGGACAATCCGGATAAACCAGACAAACCAGACAAACCGGATAAACCGGATAATCCAGGCAATCCAGGTAATCCAGTAAATAATGAAATAAACAGCAATACAACAAACAATAATAACAATACAGCTAGAAGAATAATTATTGAAGATATTACACCATAAATTAGGCAGATTTTTAATCTGCCAATTTAGTAGTTTTATGCAACAATAATAATCACTTATTGTAGAGGAGGAAAATTTTTGAGTATAAGATTCTATAATACACTAACCAAAACAAAAGATGAGTTTAAACCATTAGAAGGAAATACTGTTAGAATATATACTTGTGGACCCACAGTATATAAAGATGCAAGTATTGGAAATATGAAATCCTTCATATTTATGGACACATTAAGAAGAGTATTAAAATATAATGGATATAAACTAAAACATGTAATGAATATAACAGATGTTGGACATTTAGTATCTGATGGAGATGAAGGAGAAGACAAAATGTTAAAAGCAGCAAGAGAAGAAAAAAAAGAACCATTAGAGATTGCAAAATATTACACAGCAGAATTTTTAAAAGACTTTGACAGATTAAATATAGATAGACCAGAAATAATATGCAAAGCGACAGAGCATATTCAAGAAATGATGAACTATGTTCAAAAATTATTAGATAATGGATATGCATATGAAACTTCAACCGCAATATATTTTGACGTTTCAAAATTAGACAAATATGGAATTTTATCTGGAATAGACTTACGTAATCAAAAAGCGGGTGCAAGAGTTGAAATAGATGAAGAAAAAAGAAATCCATACGATTTTGCACTTTGGATAAAAGCACCAGAGAACCATATAATGAAATGGGAAAGTCCATGGGGATTGTCTTATCCAGGGTGGCATATAGAATGTTCAGCAATGAGCAACAAATACTTAGGAGAGGTATTTGATATTCATACAGGCGGTATAGACTTAGTACCAACACATCATGAAAATGAAATAGCACAAAGTAAAGGCTGCACAGGGAAAATACCAGCAAAATTCTGGATGCATTGTGATTTCTTGCTTATAGATGGCGGAAAAATGTCTAAAAGCTTAGGAAACACTTATTTAGTACAAAATTTAATAGATAAAGGATATGATGCACTTAGCTACAAAATGCTATGTTTCACATCACATTATAGAAACAAGTTAAACTTCACATGGGAAGGATTAACAAATGCTCAAAATTCACTAATTAAACTAAAAGAAGGATATGAGAGACATAAGTTAGGAACAGAAAAAATAGAAGACAGCATTGTACAAGAATACAAAAACAAATTTTTAGAAGCAATAAACGACGACTTAAATATGCCAGTAGCAATGAGTGTGGTTTGGGATATTGTAAAAAATCCAGTAAAATCAAAAAAACTAGCAGACCTATTATTAGACTTTGATAAAGTACTAGGTATAAAAATAGAAGAACCAGTAGAAACAAAACAAGAAAAAATACCTGAAGATGTATTAAAACTAATAGAACAAAGAAAAACAGCAAGACAAGAAAAAAACTGGGTACTATCAGATAAATTAAGAGACAAAATAAAAGAATTGGGATATACAGTAAAAGATAGCAAAGATGGAGTAACAGTTGAAAAAATATAAATAATAAGTAATTGGAGGGAAATATGCCAAAAAGAAAAGATTATATAGGCTGGGATGAATATTTTATGGGGGTTGCACTTCTTTCTGGAGAAAGAAGCAAAGATCCAAATTCCCAGGTTGGTGCATGCATTGTAAGTGAAGATAATAAAATATTATCAATTGGATATAATGGATTCCCTATAGGATGTTCAGATGATGCAATATCGTGGGAAAGAGAAGGAGAATATGCAGAAACGAAATATCCTTATGTATGCCATGGAGAATTAAATGCCATACTAAATTATACAGGAACAACCTTAAAAAACAGCAAAATTTATGTAGCACTTTTTCCTTGCAATGAATGTGCAAAGGCGATAATACAATCAGGAATAAAAGAAGTAATATATAAATCCGACAAATATGCAGATACAGAAAGTATAAAAGCATCTAAAAAAATGTTAGATATGGGGCATGTTAAATATAGGCAATACATACCAACTGGACGCAATGTACAGCTTTCGCTGTAATTAACAATTAATAATAAAAAAATTGGTGTAGGGGTGAGCATTGCTCGTCCATGCTTCGAAGAAAGGACAAACTAATGCAAATTTTAACTGAAAATGATAAAAAAGCATATACAGAGTTTTTAGAAAGTAATGAAAGATGTAATTTTCAACAATCTTTAGAATGGGGAAGAGTAAAACAAGCTTGGAAGAATGAGATTATATTATCAAAAGATAAAGATGGCAAAATTGTAGGAGCTATAAGCGTACTTATTAGGAAAATACCAATTTTTCGGCCATTTTATGTATATTTCAAGAGGACCTATTTGTGACACACATAACGAAGAAATATTGAAAGATTTAACAGAAGGATTGAAAGAACTCGCAACAAAATACAAAGCCTTTACATTAAAATGGGAACCAGATATAAAAAGTGATGATAAAGAATTCAGAAAAATAGTTGAAAAATTAGGCTTTAGAATAAAAGATGATGGAAAAGATTTCGGAGATGGAATACAACCAAGATATGTATTTAGGCTAAATATAAAAGACAAAACTGAAGAAGAAATTTTTTCGGATTTCCATCAAAAAACTAGATATAACATAAGATTAGCCACCAAAAAAGGTGTTGTAATAAAAGAAGGAAAGAAAGAAGATTTGAAAGACTTTCACAAAATAATGGAAATAACAGGAAAAAGAGATGACTTTATGATAAGACCATTAGAGTATTTCGAAAAAATGTATGATATATTAGAACCAAATCATATGAAATTAATGATGGCATACTACGAAGATAAGCCAATATCAGGAATTATAGATATAATTTATGGAAATAAAATTTGGTATTTATATGGAGCAAGTAGTAATGAACATAGAAACTTGATGCCAAATTATTTATTACAATGGGAAATGATAAAATATGCGATAGAAAATAAAAAAGATATGTATGATTTCAGAGGTGTTGTGGGAATAGTTGATGAAAAACATCCACAATATGGATTATATAGATTTAAAAAAGGCTTCAATGCAGAATTTACAGAGTTTATAGGAGAGTTATATATAAATTATAGACCATTAACATATAAGATATATAAAATAACAGAAAAACTATACAAAAGATTTGCAGGGATTAAAAATAGATTGAAAGAAAGAGGAAAATAAATTGAAGCAATTAATCATAAATAGGAATGACTTGGAACATAACATAAAAAGAGTAAAAACATATGTAAGAGAAATTTCACAAAATGATGATTACAAAATAATAGCTGTTGTTAAAGGTAATGGCTATGGACTAGGACTTAAACAGTATTCTCAAATATTAGTGGAAAATGGTATTGAGTATTTAGCAGTAGCAGCAATAGAAGAGGCATTGATGCTCAGCAAAGAGAAAATGTGTAAAAATATACTAATGCTTTCTCCAATATATGATAAGAAAGACCTTGAAGAAGTAATAAAAAACAACATAATAATAACAATAGATTCAAAAGAAAATGTTAAACTCGTAAATGAACTTGCTACAAAAGGATATAATATAAGAACACATATAAAAATAGATACTGGTTTTGGAAGATATGGATTTGTATATAAAAATCATGAAGAAATACTACAAGCTATAAAAGCTTTAGATAAAAATATAAAAATAGAAGGAATATTTTCACACTTCTCTGATTCATATTGCAAAAATAATGAACACACATTAAAACAATTCAAAAGATTTGAGAAGATACTTGCAATGCTTGAAGAAAATGATATTAAAATCAATTTAAAACATATCTGCAGTTCACCAGCAATTCTAAATTATCCAGAAATGCATTTAAACTCAGCAAGATTAGGCTCAGTATTTACTGGGAGAGTATGCTCTGAAAACAACATAGGGTTAAAAAAAATAGGAGAACTGGAAATAAGTATAGCAGAAGTGAAAGTAGTTCCACCTAAATTTAACATAAGTTATTTAAATAGTTACAAAACCAAGAAAGAAACTAAGATTGCAGTAATTCCAATAGGATATTTTGAAGGATATCATATAATTCAAAATACGGACATGTTTAGATTAATAGATAAACTAAGAAGAGCATTTAGAGAGATAAAAAGTATTTTTAAAAAACGTAAATTAACAGTGGAAATAAATAATAAAAGATATAATATAATAGGTACAATACGGTATGTATCATACAATAGCAGATATAACGGACACGAATATAAAAACAGGAGATATTGCTACTTTAGAAGTAAATCCAATATATATATCTAAAGAAATCAGAAGGGAGTACAAATAATGAAAGACAAAAATAATAATAAAGATAAAATATACTATACTATATTTTCTATAATTATAATAGTCATAGCAGTAATAATAGGATTTTCATTAATAAACAGAAATAATAATAAAGAAAATAGCAAAGAAATTTCATACACAGAGTTAATAACTAAGATTAATGAAAATGCAGTAGAAAAAATAGAAATGACAGTAGGTAGTACAGCAATAAAAGTAAAACTAAAAAATGAGGAAGAAGAAAAAAATGCAATTGTACCTAGTACACAAGCATTTATAGAACTAGTACAGGAAAAAGTACAAGAAGGAAATCTAATAGATTTAAAACAAAAGAAAACTAGCATAATACTTAGAATATCTGATACATTATTAAGCTTATTACCAACAATAATGATAGTAGCTTTATTTGTTGTACTTTTCAAAATGCAAGGGTTAGGAGATAAAGGAAAGCTATATGATGCAGAGAGTGAAAAAACGAATATAACTTTTAAAGATGTTGCAGGTTTAGATGAAGAAAAAAATGAATTACTAGAAATAGTTAATTTCCTAAAAGAACCTAAAAAATTTCAAGAAATGGGAGCAAAAATTCCAAGAGGTATTTTACTCTATGGAAAACCAGGAACAGGTAAAACTTTGATTGCAAAAGCAATTGCAGGAGAAGCAAAAGTACCATTTATATCAATGAGTGGTTCGGAATTCATAGAAATGTTTGCAGGACTAGGTGCATCAAGGGTTAGAAAATTATTTGAAAAAGCAAAAAAAGTATCTCCATGTATAGTATTTATAGATGAGATAGATGCAATAGGAGCAAGAAGAACTGGTGGAAGTGGGGCAGAATCTGAAAACAATCAAACCTTAAATCAATTATTGGTAGAAATGGATGGATTTGATAGTGATCAAACAGTTATAGTGTTAGCTGCAACAAACAGACCAGAAATGCTAGACAAAGCATTATTAAGACCAGGAAGATTTGATAGACAGATAACAATAGCAGTACCAGATGCAAAAGGAAGAGAAGAAATACTAAAAATTCATTCTGCAAATAAGCCTTTAGGAGAAGACATAAATTTAAAAGATATTGCAACAGATACAGCAGGCTTTACAGGAGCAGAACTTGCAAATGTATTAAATGAAGCAGCAATAATTGCAACTACAAGACAACACGAAAAAATAGTAATGGATGACTTAGAAGAAGCTGTAAAAAAGGTAACAGTTGGACTACAAAAAAATAGCAGAGTAATATCAGAAAAAGATAAGAAACTAACAGCATATCACGAAGCAGGACATGCAATAGTAAGTAAATATTTAGAAACACAACAAGACGTAAAAGAAGTATCAATAATACCAAGAGGACTAGCAGGAGGATACACAATGTATAAAACAAACGAAGACAAATACTACATTTCAAAAACAGAAATGGAAGAAAAACTCGTAGCACTGCTTGGAGGTAGAGCCGCAGAACAAATAGCACTGAACGATATCTCAACAGGAGCAAGTAATGATATAGAAGTAGCAACTGAACTTGCAAAAGATATGGTAAGAAAATATGGAATGAGCGACAGAGTAGGACCAATAAACCTAGAATCAAAAGAACAATATGAATTGCAAGCATTTGGAAACAACATAGAAGATATAATAGGAGTAGAGGTAAAAGAACTAATAGATACAGCATACAAAAAAGCACAAGAGCTAATTTTAGAACATATGGACAAACTACACGCTGTAGCTCAAAAGTTACTAGAAAAAGAAACAATAACAGCAGAGGAATTTCAAAAAATATTTAATAGATAAAATTAAAGCCCACTAAATCGAACACTTGCCAAAGACACCTACAAAGTGCTTCGGAGGGTTCGATTTTTTAAAAAAAGGAGAAATTAATGCCAAAACAATCAACAATATTTGTATGTAGTAATTGTGGAAATGAATCACCAAAATGGTTTGGAAAATGTCCAGCCTGCAATGAATGGAATACTTGCTATGAAGAAAAGACTCAAAATAAAGTAGTAGGAAAATCAACAACAAAAGAAAAAGCTGAACCAACAATCTTAAACAAAATACAAAAGCAAGACATAAAAAGAACCTCAACAGGCTTTGAAGAACTAGACAGAGTTCTAGGGGGAGGACTAGTAAAAGGCTCACTGACACTACTAGGTGGTGAACCAGGAATAGGAAAGTCCACATTAATTTTGCAAATATGTAATAAGGTTGAAGGTGAAGGAAAAGTTCTATATATTTCAGGAGAAGAATCAGCAGAACAAATAAAAATAAGAGCAGACAGATTAGGAATCAGTAATGACAATATATTATTTTTAGGAGAAACAGACATAGAGCTTATAGAAGATGCAATCATAAAAGTAAAACCAAAACTAGTTATAATAGATTCAATCCAAACAATGTACTCAGATGAAATAAGCTCAAGTCCAGGAAGTGTAAGTCAAGTAAGAGAAATAACATCAAAAATAATGAGAACATGCAAAGAACAAAAAATAACCACAATAATAATAGGACATGTTACAAAAGACCGGAAATATAGCAGGACCCAGAGTTTTAGAACATATGGTAGATACAGTATTATACTTAGAAGGAGAGAGATACTTTTCATATAGAATACTAAGAGGTGTAAAAAATAGGTTTGGCTCAACAAATGAAATAGGAATGTTTGAAATGCAGGACAAGGGAATGACCGAGATACAAAATCCATCATCAGTATTATTAGGAGAAAGAGAAGAAAATCCGCCAGGCTCAATAGTGGTAGCAAGCATAGAGGGAACAAGACCAATTCTAGTAGAGCTACAAGCCTTAACTTCTCAAACTATATTCGGATTTCCAAGAAGAACAGCAAATGGAATAGATTACAATAGACTAACCTTATTAATAGCAGTACTAGAAAAAATAGTAGGAATGCCATTTGGAAATCAAGACGTATATCTAAATATTGTTGGAGGAATAAAAATAAATGAACCAGCATTAGACTTAGGAATAATACTAGCCTCAGCTTCAAGTTATAAAAATATTAGTATACCATTAGAAACAATAGCAATAGGAGAAGTAGGATTAACAGGTGAAGTAAGAAGTGTAAATATGATAGAGAAAAGAATAAAAGAAGCAGAGAAGTTGGGATTCAAAACATGCATAATACCTGAAAGTAATAAGAAACAATTAAAAGGAAAATATACAGCAACTATAATAGGAGTTAAGAACATATATGAAGCAATGAAATATTTAAAATTAAGGTAAAGATAGCATTTACAATTTATGCAAGTTATAGTATAATTGGAACAAATAATAAAAGAAATGAGGAATGTAGTATGAAAAAAATCTTTAAATACACATTGTTATTACTAATTATATATTTGGTAGTTCAAATATTTGTGTATTTCTTAACAAAAACTTATTATAAAGATATGAAAAATTACGATATTTTAGTTAAGAGCCCAAAAATTGAAGTTACTGAAAGCAAAGTAGCTAAAAACAAAGGATATATAAATGGAAATATAACAAATGATACAGATAAATTGATTAAAAATTTATGTATTAAATTTGATTTTTATAACGAACAAGGCAAATTTCTTGGAGCTGAATATAGAAGAGAAGAAATACTTAATGCAAGTGAAACAATCAAATTCAACATAAAATATGAGTATAAAAATGTATCAGAAATTAGGATAAGCGTTGTAAAAGACTAGAGGAAAGGAAAATCTTAGATGGAGAACGATAATTTATTAGTTCCAAACTTACAAAACAATGATGAAGAAACATCAGAATGCTCTTTAAGACCTAAAACATTAAATGAATATATTGGGCAAACCAAAGTAAAAGAAAATATGAAAATATATATAGAAGCAGCTAAGAAAAGAGGAGAACCTTTAGATCACGTATTACTATATGGACCACCAGGTCTTGGAAAAACAACATTAGCAAATATTATTGCAACAGAGATGAATTCAAATATAAGAATAACTTCAGGACCAGCAATAGAAAAGCCAGGAGATTTAGCTGCTCTTCTTACAAATTTAGCACCAAATGATGTTTTATTTATTGATGAAATACATAGATTAAATCGAAGTGTAGAAGAAATTTTGTACCCAGCACTTGAAGATTATAATTTAGACATAATTATAGGAAAAGGACCAAGTGCAAGATCAATAAGACTAGATTTACCTAAATTTACACTAGTAGGTGCAACGACTAGAGCAGGCTCAATCACAACACCTCTTAGAGATAGATTCGGAATAGTAAATAGATTAGAATTATACACAGACAATGATTTAAAGACAATAGTAAAAAGATCAGCAGAAATTTTAGAAATAAAAATTGATGAAGAAGGTAGTATGGAAATTGCTAAACGCTCACGTGGAACTCCAAGAATTGCAAACAGATTACTAAAAAGAGTAAGAGATTATGCTTCTGTTTTAGGAGATGGAAATATTACAAAAAAAATAGCAGATATTTCTCTACAAAAACTAGAAATAGATAATATGGGATTAGATAATATAGACAGAAAAATACTAGAATCTATTATAAAAAACTATGCAGGAGGACCAGTAGGCATAGAAACATTAGCCTCAACAATAGGAGAAGAAGTAGAAACAATAGAAGATGTATACGAACCATATTTAATGCAAAAAGGATTTATAGGAAGAACCCCAAGAGGAAGAGTAGTATTGCCAAAAGCATATGAACATTTAGGGTTACAACAATAAATAAAATAGTAAAAGGTGAGAATAATGAAAAACAAAGAAGAGATTAAAGAATCAATACTTCAATTCATGAAATTTGGAACAGTTGGAGCAATAAATACAGTATTATCCTATGTGATTACAAATACTTCATATTACTTATTACATTTGCATGAACAAATAAGTAATATAATAGCTTTTGTAATAACAGTATTTATTTCATTTATGCTAAATGGAAAATTTGTATTTACAGAAGAAAAAGAGAATAGAAATTTTTGGAAGACATTACTCAAAGTATATGCTTCATATTCAGTTACAGGAGTGTTTCTAACAGCAATATTGTTATATCTAGAGGAACAATTATTAGGAATACCTCACTATATTGCAACATTAATGAATTTAGTTGTAACTATACCAGTTAATTTTATACTAAATAAATTCTGGGCATATAAAAAGAAAAATTAGAAGAAATAAAAAACATAAAAAAAGTAAATAATTATATAAAAATACTAACATTAAAAAAATAGCAATAACCATTCAAAATAGATAAGAGAGGAATAAAATATGAACAATGAAAAAATAGCTGTTTTAATACCATGCTACAATGAAGAATTAACAATAAAAAAGGTAATTGAAGATTTTAAAAGAGAGTTGCCAGAAGCGGATATATATGTTTACAATAATAATTCTAAGGATAAAACTTATGAAATAGCAAGTAAATGTGGCGTAATAGTAAGAAATGAGTATAATCAGGGGAAAGGCAATGTAGTAAGAAGAATGTTTAGAGAAATAGATGCAGATATATATATTATGGTTGATGCAGATGATACATATCCTGCGGAATTTGTACATAAGCTAATAGAGCCTATCAGAAATAACACCGCAGATATGGTTGTAGGCGATAGATTATCTAATGGTACATATAAGAAAGAGAATAAAAGAAAGTTTCATAATTTTGGAAACAATTTAGTGAAAAAAGCTATTAATACAGTATTCAAGTCAAATTTGAATGATATAATGAGTGGATATAGAGCTTTTAATAAAATGTTTGTAAAAAATATTCCAGTTCTTAGCTCAAAATTTGAAATTGAAACAGAAATGACACTACATGCTCTAGATAAAAAATTTATAGTAAAAGAAATACCAATAGAATATAGAGATAGACCAGAGGGGAGTGTCTCTAAATTAAACACAGTAAATGATGGAGTGAAAGTTATAAAAACTATAATAAAAATGTACAAAGACTTTAAGCCAAGAAAATTCTTTTGGTGTATTGGTTTTATAATAATTCTATTAGGAATTATTATTGGAGCACCTGTAATAATGGAATTTATAAAATATAGATATATTTATAAAATACCATCAGCGATACTTGCTACTGGATTAGAGATACTAGCAATAATAATATTACAATGTGGAGTAATACTAGATACAATAGTAAAACAACATAGAGAAGACTATGAAATAAATTTAATAAATTATGAAACAAAAGAAAAAAACAACAAAAATTAAAGGAGAAAAAATTGAAGAGATTTAATAAAAAAATATATAAAGATGCAATAGTTTTTTGTATAATCCTATTAATAAATGTTGTAATTTTTAAAAATTTCCTGACAGAGCATTATACAACTGATAGCTACAATCTTATTAATATAGGTTATATACAATATTTAAAAGAAAACTTTTTGCCAGGAGGAAGAATATTCTCTGCATTGTTATATTATATAGGCTTTTTACTAAAAATTCCTTATGAAAGTTTGTTTACATTATCTTTGATGGGAGGATTAATAATCTCAACCATAATGATAATAAAACTAAAAAATATTTGCTTAAAAGAAAAAGAAAAGTGGAGCCTTCTTGAGATATTTATTTTAATCATAGCATCATATTATACTATTTTCAATGCAATGTATCTAGAAAACCTATATTTTGCAGAAACTATTATAATGGCACTTAGTGTGTATTTTTATATGTTAGCAGCAAAAAGTTGTTTAGAAAAAGGTATAATAAAATCTATAGTATTTGCGTGCTTAGGTGTATTCTGCTATCAGGGAACAGTGTCTGCATTCTTTGCATTTTTAATATTATTTGAGCTTTTAAATAATAAGGATTTTTTAGAAATATTAAAAGATATGTTGTGGGCATGTTGTCCAATAATAGTAGCCATATCAATAAATATGATACAAATTAATCTGACTTGCCACATATTACAAATAGAGCAACATAGACTACAGTTTAATATAATATACAATTTTGTATTAGGATTCAAGCAAGTTATTAATATGTTTATGAATACTCTTCACTATGGATATTATCTTTATACAATAGCATTCATAAGCTTACTGACATTACTCTGTAAAGAAAAAAAATTAAAAAATTATATAAATTTCTTAAATATAATAATAATAGTTGTAATATGTTTAGGAGCAGCCATAATACCTACTCTTAGTGGGACAAGTGCGTTATTTTCAACAAGGATACGATTCTCTGTAGGTGCTTGCATTGGTGTTGTTTATTTGTTTTTAGTAACAAAGACAAATATTTTTAGTAGTAATAAAATTATATCAATATGTTTTATGGTTAGTTTAGTTATATATGGAATTTTGAATACCTATAGCTATATTTATAATATAGAAATAAGTAAGAAAATAGATATAAGGGATATCCAAGAAGCAAAAAATATAGCTAATTATATTGAATGCTACGAAGCAGAAAACAATGTAGAAGTAACATATATAGCAATCTACTTGGATTACAAAAATTCATATAAGGGAGTGTACCACGACCTACTTACTGATTATTCTGTTATGAATTGGAGTGCATTAAGAACATGTTGGTCTTCCAAGGAGATAATAGAATATTTTGGAAATAAAAAATTAGAAAAAAGATGCATGACAGAAGAAGAAAAAACAAAATATTTAAGTAAAGTTGATACAGATAAAGGATATCTTGCAATGGGAAATACACTGTATATAACATGTTATATTAATTAGATACTGGTTATTAACCAATAAAAAAATGTGCTTAGGAATAAAAAAGTTTAAGCACATTTTTAAAATCATACTAATATATGTAATATAATGAGAAAATTTCATTAACCATACTAAGTTTAGTTTCAAAAATCAGCTCTGCATAACTAGAATCTAGTGATACAAAATGGTTACATATGATTATATACTTGCCTGAGTAAGTTTGATTTAAATTATTTAAAGCATTTAATATTTTTCCTCTATCATGTGATACATTCGCACAAGTAACATATGAGTCGTATGCTATATCATAAAAATTAGCGGTATCTAGATATGGTATAATTGATTGACCAATAATGGATGCATCTATTAAAATAGTTGTGTTGGCAGGTAAATTTTTATTTATATAGTTCGCCATTTCCTGTGCAGAAGAGTAAGGATACTTAACATCATGTGTTATGGTATTATAAAAACTTTTAGAAGCAAATACGCACATAAATAATAGATAAATTATACAAAGTATATTAAGCTTTCGCTCTGCCATATCTGTTTTCGATAATAGAAGCAAATAAAATAAAATTAATACAAATATAAGCATAAATCTTTGAAACAAAACTGATGAATAAACACATGTATATATTAATATTTGAAAAGAAAATCCAAAAAAGAGTATCAAATATTCTTTAAAGTATGATTTATTAAATACGGTAAATATTAAGAAAGAGAGTAGAATAATTATAAGAAACCCTACAAAACGAAGAATATATGAGCTTATAGATACCCCATAATCAGTATTAGTAGTTCCATATAATTCTAACACAACTAATATAGTACTAACAACGATTAATGATAGACCTATTAGCACCTTTTTAATATTTGCTTTGTTCTTATGTTTAAAGAACAATAGAATTTCGTAAAAATGAAAAGTAATAGTTAATCCAGCAACTATACCCCAAACAAGAGAATGAGTATGTACTAATAATGCTATTAATATACTATACAATATAGGTTTTTCATATCTTTTATCATATAATAAAGCAATCAAAACTAGAAACAAAACAATTAAACAATAATTTCTAGAAATAGCAGAGTAAATATATGTAAAAGGTATAGTGAACAGCACGATTACTTTAAAGAATAAAGATAGTTTTGCCTTAAATAATAATAACCACGCACTAATTAGAATGATAATATATGAAATTATATTTAAAGTTATTATTGGAAAACCGCTTTTAGCAAAAGGCATTAAAATTAAGTGCCACAATATTGGATGACCGTCAAATCTACTAGCTACTATTAATTCAGAAAAAGATAACTCTTTAGACATTAACCAAGCATGTATTTCATCTCTCCATGGTTCATGCCTTAACATTAAAAATAAATTCAATATTGAATACAATATGAATATAAACCAATATAATATTTTTTCATTAAAAATTCTTTGTTTATTCATATTTTTAAGTCTAACCCCTTTACTTTCGAAAATATATAATATATTATAATATAAGTAAAAAAAAAGTACAAGTAAAAAAATATAAATTTATTTTAGGAGGAAAATCATAATGGAAACTGTATCAATAGTAGTACCATGCTACAATGAAGAAGAGAATATAGATAATTTTTACAATGAAATAAAAAAAGTTGTAGAAAAAATAAAGCATAGATATTTATATGAATTAATTTTTATAAATGATGGTAGCAAGGATAACACTGAGAAAATCATAAAAAAATTAAGAAATCAAGATGGTCGTATAAAGTTGATTAGTTTCTCAAGAAATTTTGGAAAAGAAGCAGCAATATATGCAGGTTTAAATAGTGCTATAGGTGATTATGTCGTATTAATGGATGCTGATTTACAACATCCACCAGTTACAATTCTAGAGATGTTAAAACAAATAGAAGAAGGCGACTTTGATGTGGTAGCAACCAAAAGAAAGAATAGAAAAGGAGAACCTCCGATTAGAAGCTTTTTCTCAAAAATGTTTTATAAATTAATAAAAATTTTTGTTCCTATGGAGGAAAATGTTCAAGACTTTAGAATAATGAAAAGAGAAGTTGTAGAAGCTGTATTATCTTTAAAAGAATATAATAGATTTTCGAAAGGTATATTCACATGGGTTGGTTTCAAGACCAAATATATACTTATAGATAATATCGATAGGACATCAGGAAAAACAAAATGGAATTTCTTTAAACTATTTTCTTATGCAATAGAAGGAATAACATCATTTACAACCGCGCCACTAAAAGCATCAATTCTAGTAGGTTTCTTGATATCCATAATAGCTATAATTTCTACTATAGTAATCATTCTACAAACTTTGATTATTGGTAGAGATGTGCCAGGGTATGCCTCAATATTTACAACAATACTATTTATAGGGGGCATACAATTAATATCAATAGGAATACTTTCAGAATATATTTCGAAAATGTATTTAGAAATAAAAAATAGACCTAAATATATAATAAAAAAGGAAAATGAATGAAAAAATATATAATAAGATATAAGAAAGAATAAATTTTTAGGAGCAATAAAAATGAAACTATTAATGCATACATGCTGTGCACCATGTAGTGTGTACTGCATAGATAATTTAAGAGAACAAAATATAGAACCAACGCTTTATTGGTATAACCCAAACATTCATCCATATAAAGAATATCAAGCAAGAAGAGATTGCTTAAAGGATTATGCCAACAATATAGGAATTACTGCTATATTTGAAGAAGAATACGGTCTAAAAGAATTTTGTAAAAATGTAATAGATGACTTAGAAAATAGATGTACAAATTATTGTTACAAAGTAAGACTAGAAAAAACAATACAATATGCAAAACAAAATGGTTATGATACTTTTACAACCACCTTATTTGTGAGTCCATATCAAAAACATGACCAATTAAAAAAAATCTGTGAAGAATTAGCACAAAAATATGATATAAATTTTTTATACATAGACTTTAGATCAGGCTTCAGACAAGGACAAGCAAAAGCAAGAGAACTTGGACTATATATGCAAAAATATTGTGGATGTGTATTTTCCGAGGAAGACAGATACTTAAACTGCAAAAAATAATATTCCATTCTATGTGTATTATTCAAGAAATAGCTTTAATAATATTAGAAAAATCTAGGATAAAATTCAGTTGTTAAGAAAAACTTGACAACTGCTAACGCTTTAAAGCTAAAGAACGAAAGGAGATATCTATTGGAAAATAAATTAATTGGAAATGAAAATAATATAATTTTTTATAATGATGAAGAGGGACAAACCAGAATAGAAGTTATATTACAAAATGAAAATGTATGGCTAAATATTGACTCTTTAACGAAACTATTTAAAATAGACCGAACAGGTATAACTAGGCATATAAACAATATCTATAAAGATGAAGAATTAGATAAAGAAAGCACATGTGCAAAAATTGCACATATGGGAAATGATAATAAACAACAGTATTCTACTAGCTATTATAATCTTGATATGATTATTTCCATTGGATTTAGAGTAAATTCAAAACCTGCAATTAAATTTAGGACATGGGCAAATGCAATTATAAAGGATTATATGATTCAAGGTTTTGCATTAGATGACGATAGATTTATGAAAGGAAGAAAATCTGATCAGGAATATTTTAAAAGATTACTAGAAAGAATAAAATTAATTCGAACTAGTGAGAGAATGTTTTACCAGAAAATAACTGATATTTTTGCAGAGTGTTCTATAGATTACGATAATACTAGTGATACTGCTAGAGAATTTTATGCTAGCATACAAAATAAATTCCATTATGCAATAACTGGTGAAACTGCGGCAGAGATAATTTATAATAGAGTTGATAATAATAAACCTAATATGGGATTGACAAATTGGAAAGAATCTCCAGATGGAAAAATACTAAAATCAGATGTAGTAATTGCTAAAAATTATTTAGATGAGCAAGAACTAAAAAATTTAAATAATATTGTTAATATTTTTCTTGATATTGCAGAAGATAGTGCAGAAAGAAATATACCAATGTATATGAAAGATTGGAAAGAAGAAGTTGATAATGTTTTAAAAATGAGACATTATAAAATTTTAGATGGGAAAGGAAAAATCTCTAAATTAGATGCTGACACAAAGGCTTCAAAAGAATATGAAAAATTTAAAGTAAAACAAGATAAAAATTATATATCAGATTTTGATAAGCTAACAATGAAATCTAAGAAAATAAATGATAAAAAATAGGAGGGTATATATTTTAACCCCAAAAACGGACAAACCTTTATATATAAAAGAAAACATAAACTTATGAAAAGTGCTAAAATCTGTGGTTTTGGCGAATTGAAATAGATTCCAGATGTTGTTATACCAAGTGTTTTAAGGAGTAATGACAGGGTACACAACTTTTAGCAGTTAAATAGGAAGAGTCCAGAGGAGGAACGATACTTATGCCACAGTAAGAAAAAACAAAATAAATAATGTGGAATGAAATTGTTTGCTCAGAAGAGAACAGATATATAGGAGGGTTTTATGAAATATTTTAAAAAAATGTTAGGTGATAGAATTTATTTATCTCCTAGATGTGCATCAGAAGAAGAAATTAAAAAATTCACAGAATGGATGAATGATTTTCAAGTAACTGACTATATTGGTGGAAGTGAACAAATAACAACATTGACTGGAGAAAAAGAATGGCTTGAAAATTCTGCAAAGAATAATGAAAATAGAGTTTTCAATATTGTTGAGCTAAATAATAACAAACTAATTGGAACTATAGGTTTAGAGCATTTTAATTGGATCCAAAGAAGTGCTGTTCTTGGAATATTTATCGGAGATAAAGACTTCAGAAGTAATGGATATGGGGCTGAAGCTATCAAATTGTTACTAGAATATGGTTTTAAATATCTTAATTTACATAGTATAAGATTAGAACTGATTGCTATAAATGAAAGAGCTCATAGATGTTATTTAAAATGTGGATTTAAAGATACAGGATGTAATAGAGAAGGAATATTTTTGAATGGGAATTATTATGATAGATTACATATGGATATACTTGAAAATGAATTTGAAGGTGACTACATCAGAAATAAAAATATAAAATAATAAGTAATTATCATAGCGAAAAATTACAAGTTATAGAGCAGATAATTAACAACTAAACCAAAACAGATTTAAAAAAAATGAAATAAAGGAGGTAAATATTGAAAAATTTAGTTCTAATAGATGGAAACAGCATATTAAATAGAGCGTTTTATGGAACAATGACTTCAAAACTTATGATGACAGAAGATGGCACATATACAAATGCAATTTATGGTTTTTTAAGCATAATGTTTAAAATAATAGAAGATATAAAACCAGAATATGTGGTAGTAACATTTGACCTAAAAGCTCCAACTCATAGACACAAATTATATGAAGGATATAAGGCTAATAGGAAAGGTATGCCAAATGAACTTGCAATTCAAATGCCAATTTTAAAAGAAATACTATTAGCAATGAATATTAAAGTTATCGAAAAAGAAGGATATGAAGCAGATGATATAATCCGGAACTCTTGCAAAATGGGGGCAAAAAGAAAAATTAGATGTAACTATATTAACAGGAGATCGAGATAGTTTTCAATTAATAGATGAACATATAAAAGTAAGAATACCACATACAGTACAAGGAAAAACTGAAACAGAGGATTATACAGTAGAGAAAGTAATTGAAAAATATGGACTCTCACCTAAAAGCTTAATTGAAGTAAAAGGACTTGCAGGAGATAGCTCAGACAATATTCCGGGAATACCAGGAGTTGGAGAAAAAACAGCAATAAATTTAATAAAAGACTATAAAGATATTGAAGGAATATATAAACATATAGACAACTTAAAAGGCAAATTAAAGGAAAAAATTGAACAAAATGAAGACATGGCATATCTATCAAGAGAACTTGGAACAATTGATTTAAATGCACCAATAGATAAAAAATTAGAAGATATGCAAATTACAGAATGGGACAAGCAAAAAGTAGTAGAAATATTTACTAAACTCAAATTCAATAGATTTATAGAAAGATTTAACCTAAAAAAAGAGCAAAACTACAATGAAGAACAAATAACAGATTTGCAAGGAGAAGAAATATCAGGAGAACAGCTAGAAACTTTAAAACAAGAAATAAAAGAAAATAAAAAAATATATTATTATTTAATAACAAAACCGCAAAACGGAATAGGTATAACAAATACTATAATAGAAGGTATAACAGTATATTCAGAAAAAGCTAACAAAGCTTACTTAATAAAAGATATAAAAGCTCTACAAGAAATTTTTGAAAATATAAACATATTAAAAATTGGATACAAACAAAAACAAGACTATATACTATTAAAACAAATAGGAATACAACCAACAAATCTAATGTTTGATATAGAAATAGCAGGCTACTTATTAAATTCCAATATAAACAAATATACAATAGACTATTTATCAAATGAATATCTAAAAATAGATATATCTACATATTTGGAAAATACAGAACAACAAGAAAAACAGCTTACATTTTTCGAAACTGCTGATGACCCTAAAAAACTAGATAAAAAGAACTATATATATGTATACTTAATTAATAAATTATATTATATATTAACAAACAGAATGAAAGAAACAGATGTACTAACATTATTTAATGAAATAGAAATGCCACTATCAGAGGTTTTAGCAGATATGCAATATCAAGGAATATATATAGATAAAAAACAACTACTGGAATTTGGAGATGAACTAAAAAACAGAATAGAAGAGCTAACACAAGAAATCTATGAACTTGCAGGAGAAGAATTTAATATAAATTCTCCAAAACAATTAGGAGAAATTCTTTTCGAAAAGTTAGCATTACCAATGGGCAAAAAAAACAAAACAGGATACTCAACAGGTGTAGAAATATTAGAAAAAATAAAATATGCACACCCAATCATAGAAAAACTTCTAGAATATAGGCAAATAGGCAAATTAAATTCAACATATGTAGAAGGCCTAATACCATATATAAATTCTAAAACAGGCAAAATACATTCAAACTTTCATCAAACGGTAACAGCAACAGGAAGAATAAGTTCAACAGATCCAAACCTACAGAATATTCCTACAAGAAATGAATTAGGAAAAAATTTGCGCAAGGTTTTCAAACCAGAACAAGAAAAAATATTTATAGATGCAGACTATTCTCAAATAGAATTAAGAGTACTAGCTCATATTTCAAATGATGAGCATATGATACAAGCATTTAATGATGATGAAGACATTCATACACAAGTAGCTTCAAAAGTATTCAACACACCAATTGAAGAGGTAACAAAAGAACAAAGAACAAGAGCAAAAGCAGTTAATTTTGGAATAGTATATGGAATTAGTGACTTTGGTTTGTCAGAACAATTAAAAATATCAAGAAAAGAAGCAAAACAATATATAGAGCAATACTTAAGCAAATATCAAGGAATAAAAAGCTTTATGGACAACATTGTAGAAACAGCGAAAAAAGAAGGATATGTAGAAACTCTATTTCATAGAAGAAGATATGTTCCAGAAATAAACTCAAACAACTATATGGTAAGACAATTTGGAAATAGAATTGCAATGAATACACCAATACAAGGAACAGCAGCAGATATAATGAAACTTGCAATGATAAATATATATA
>OLNZ01000818.1_pt1 | contig 27044 bp, 21 predicted proteins | sample 1672981 | NCBI WGS metagenome assembly OLNZ01 (sample SAMEA3136743, study PRJEB25190) | human gut metagenome | biome: human gut; feature: human-associated habitat; material: faeces | place: Austria | collected 2013 | reverse complement strand
GGGATATTATCACTACCATTGCGGCGGCTACCCGGCGCACTTACATAACAACGGAAAATGCCCATACAAATCGGGCTATACTTCAGGAACAACTTCCTATCACTCTGCAGGCACCAGTTTGAAAGGCGCAGTTAAAAAAACCCCGAAATTAAAAACGCCTAAACTACGGAGCGTTTCAGACGAAGGCAACGAACTTAAAGTTTCATGGTCATCCGTATCCGGAGCAAAAAAGTACGCAGTTTATCGCGCTTTTTCCCGAAACGGAAGCTACAAGAAAATCAAAACGACAACCAAAACTGTCTTTTATGATGATGCGGCTGCAACCGAAAAAACCTATTACTACAAAGTGAAGGCAATAGGAGGTGCAGGTAAGAAGGACAGCAAATTCAGCGGCATTAAATCCGGAAAAATTACTTTCAAAGAGGAAATCTACGTTGACAAAGAAGAAATATCGCTTGCATACGGACAAAGCGAAGTAATTGAGGTCTGGACGGACAATGAGGAAAACCTGATTACGGCATATTACGACGGAAACCTGCTGAAACTCGAATGGACGTGGACAGAGGACGGGAACCCAGCAATAAAAGTCGAATGTCTCGCCGCCGGCCTCACGCAAGCAGAGACAGAAATCCTTCTGAAGTTCGACGAGTACCCGGATTTGTATGAGCAGAAAATAACCGTTGAATTGGTGTGAAGCGGGAAATCCGATACATAAATGTCGCTTTTTGTCTAATCTGCTCGACGAAACTCGAAAACTGTGATAAAATTTAATTGAAAAATGCAAACGGTAATTTGTCGAGTTGAAAATGATTGAGAGTGTGTCTGAATGAACCAAGTCAAAGGCAAAATCCAAACAGAAAACGGACGCAAGTCCTATACGGAAAATTCAGAACCAGAGCCGACAGGCTGCACGGGGCGTGCAGGAGTGAAGGCTGTGGTTTTGTGCAAAGGAGAAGAAATGCTGTTAAAAATTAATCCGTATGAAATTATTCATCAAATATTTGTTTCAAATTTTGGATTGGAAAAATATGCCTATATAATAAAGCATATAAATCAGGTCAACGTTGCAGAAAATAGAGAATTTCAAAAGATGTTCAATGGATTTTATCGCGTTCGAAGAGACAAAGCATGGCAGGAACAATTCTATGGATTTTTTCAGACTGCAAAAGTACAGAACCCCTCTTTTGATGAAATTATAGAAGAGCTGTATCATAGGACTGGGAGAATTGAAGCATCGTTTTCCAGCAAGATGCTCGCAAATATTGATGACAGCAAACCGATATGGGATAGTTTTGTGCTTAACGCGTTAGATTTCAAAAATCCGCTTCCTTCAATGCCAAAGTTAGAACAGATGAAAAGGAAAATTGAAATTTACCATAAGATTGACAGATGGTATGTGGACTACTTAAAAACAGAGAATGCACAGGAGTGTATTGACAAATTTAATGAAATATTGCCGGAATATACATGGATTTCTGATGTGAAGAAGATAGATTGTTTTTTGTGGAATATGAGATAAAAAGGACGATGCAGCACTCTAGTACAAATTGAAGGTGGAATTCGAGAATACCCCATTGGGGCTTATGATTCAGAGTGTATTAACATTACCAAATAGGAGGAAAATGAAAATGACAAATGAAGAAAAGAAGCTTTTACAGAAAATGGCCTCTGGTGCTTTGGATGGAATTGTTGGAGACAATATAACCACATCCGGTGGCTCTACAGTATGGAAATCAATTAAGAATGGTCTTCCTGCAATGTTCAAGCAAGGCCCGGGAGGTAAGTTCTTTAATGGCAAGGAAAATGAGCACTATGAAGGGGTTTTGCACACACTACAAAAATGGGCAACCGATGATGAAAAGTTGCAGTTTCTTCGAAAGTTTGGGTGGCTTATGCAAGATACTGATGTAAAAGCATATAGTGCAAAATTCAAACCTAAAAAGTAATATTAACAATGCCACTTGATGTAATGGCTGAGGGGCAGTGGATCAATTGGACATCTTTCAACAAATGTGATAAAATCGTATGCAAAACGTGACTCTTAGAGATAGACGGAAAAGACAAGCTACAGGAGAGTGTGTATTCGTAAGAAACAAAACCGGACAAAAGGATTGAAAAGAGGGATAAAAATGCGGATTAAGAATATAACAATCAACAATTATAGGAATATAGATGGCATTTCTGTTCATCTTCACCCTGAGTGCAGTTACATTATCGGAGAAAATAATCTTGGGAAAAGCAATTTTCTTAATTTGCTAAATACTTTGTGTTCTGGAAAAAGCTTCGATGATGAAGACTTTTCTGATCAATCGAAGCCAATCCTTATTGAATTAACGTTACGATTGGAACCGGGTGAAAGAGGATTCTTTGGAGATAATTTTTCACCGGATGATCCGTCTGAGATCAACATTCGATATGTTCAGAATATTACAGATGCTTTCCCTAACATTGTCTGTAAGGATACAGAAGAATCATTGCAGATCAAGCAACTAAGAAAAGCTAATTTTTACTACTACGAATCTACAGCAGTACCATCAAAAGAGCTCAGGCTTGATACGAAAAAGGGCATGGGTCTACTTATGAGTCGTATCGTAGAACGATTTATAACAGAGCGTCAGTTGGATTCTTTTCTTAATGAGAATGAAGTTACTCAGCTACAAGAGTATGTTAATGAGCATTTAGGTAAAATTCAGGGCTTCAAGAGATATCAGATAGGTGCATCTGTTTCGACCAATGCGTCAGATCTCCTGATGCGATTATTTTATATATCCGATGGCAATCGCAAAATTGACTCTACTGGAGCAGGCGTGCAATATATAGCAATGGCTTCGGTAAGTGTTATCTGCCACATTATGGAGCTGTACCGCAATAAGTCTATTCCATTTAAGGATAGAGTCTATCTTGACGATGAGGGAAAACGCATATTACCTTTGATTTTGTCAATTGATGAGCCTGAAGTTCATTTACATCCCTATCTTCAGCGCACATTGATAGGGTTTTATAGGAAAATTCTAAAAAACAAGGATGCTGATTTTTTGCAACTGTTAAAATCCTGTTTCAATATTGATGGGTTAAGTGGTCAAATCGTCATTGTCACACATTCAACAGATACGTTGGTTGGCGATTATAGAAACTTGGTTCGCTTCTATAAGAATCATAATGGGACTCAAGTAATCAGTGGAACATCTGACAACTTTCGGCTTACTGATGCAAATGAGAAGCATCTTATTATGCATTTTCCAGAAATCAAAGAAGCATTTTATGCTCATTGTGTTGTCCTTGTTGAGGGGGAGACTGAGTATGGATGTATGAATGCCTTTGCCGAAAAACTAGGAGTTGATTTAGATGCATTAGGAATATGTGTGTTAAATGCACGTGGGGAGAAGTCAATTGCACCATTGAGAAACCTTCTTAAAGCATTTGAAATTCCGAGCGTGGCTATATATGATGGCGATGTTCAGAATATTGCAGCGACAGAGATGGATTTTTTTACCGGGGAACTTTGCTTTGAAATAGAGTTGGTGAAAACACTTTATGCAGCCGGAAATGCACAAATGATTATTGATATTGCGAAAGATTTATATCCTCACGTTGATAAAGAAATCGTAAACAAGGATTATCTACAGAAGCATTATAAAAAGATGAACCTTGATATTCAACAGTTTGATCCATGCAAAGTAACGGAGTTGAATCCTGACGAGGGCGAAAAATTTTGTAACGTTTTTTCTGCGTGGTATATGGCAAAAAAGGGCGTCCTTTTGGGAAGAATTGTCGGAGAGATTGTTCCTAAAGAATTAATTCCGACTTGCTATGTAGACGCGCTTATGAAAGCTACAGAGGTGGCCCAAAATGTATGAGAATCAGATTCAACCCATTCGGGATAGAATTTCACTGAGTCATGCGGGGGATGAGCAACAGCTAAATGTAATCTTCTCCGAAAGCCCTCGGGTTATTGTTGAAGCCCCCGCAGGCTATGGAAAAACAACAACAATGGTAAGCAGACTTGCATATCTCTATGCAAGCGGCGGAATACCAAATCCTAAGAAGATTTTAGGCTTGACATTTAGCGTTAATGCAGCATTAAAAATCAAACGCGAGGTTGCGGAAAAACTTCCAGTTGTTTTGGGCGAAATGGACAACCCGATGGTTATTAACGAACGTGTCACCGCTACTAATTTCCATGGCTTCTGTAAGGGCATTCTTAGAAAGTATGGTTATTTGCTTTCACCACTGTTAAAACGAGATGTTACCCTGATGAGGGCAGTTGGTAAGGCGGATATAGAAAAGCATACCGGTATTCAAAGTATGTTATCAGATGAAAATCGGTGTTTTCTCTTTTCAATTGAGGATAAAATAGCTTTAGCAGAGCTTCCTACCAGAGAAGAGATCGCAAAATACAATCAGATTGTAATAAATGAATTGGTTCCACATGATTATATAACGCATGACGCTGTGATCCTTTTGGTAATACAGTTATTCGAAGACAATCCAGGAGTAAAACAGTTTTATTCTGACTACTATCCATTAATTGTAGTTGATGAATTTCAGGATACCAACTGTATGGCATGGAGTTTGCTAAACGCAGTTATTTCTGAAAAAACACAGTTGCTATTTTTGGGCGACCCGTTACAACGTATTTATGGTTTTATAGGAGCAGTTCCTAATATCATGCAGCGTGCAGCAATACAATTTAACATGGAAAAAATAGTTCTATCAAAGAATTATCGCTTCAAAAATAATCCGGAAATGTTGAAGCTTGATGCTTCTATCCGACGTAATGCAGAGATGAATTTCCATGTGAATGCGGCAGAACAGGCAAAATTGTTTGCCTTTTGGGGAAAGACCCAAGAAGAGGAAGCGGAGGCTGTGTTCGTAAGATAGAGCAAATAACTAAATGTGATTCAAAAGGAAGAATTGCAATTCTGTTCAGGGGAAGAACTGATAATGAAGCAGTATATGAATACATACTGAACAGACATAGCATGGATTTTTTCTATGGAATGTTTAATGATGATGACCAAAACTACGTAAACTTCCATATGTTCTGTAGAGATGCCTTTGTTTCAAGGTTTGGATCAAGCAAATCAATTAACAAGAAAGCATTGTCGTCTTTTGTGGAAAAAATAAAAAAAGATTATTCAAGTAATGATGTACGCGTGACTAGCTCCTTACTTGTGCTTTTAGATGCATTGATTCAAAAAGTGGCTGTGGATTACTCTGATATTCCAACAGAAGATAAGTATGAGCTCTTGTTAGATATCTTTGAAAACAGACAGCTAAAACAGGCTATGGAATATGTTGATTCGAATATTATACTTTCCACCATTCACGGTGCTAAAGGATTGGAATGGGATTATGTCTTTATAGCCGATCTTGAAAGATGGATTTTTCCGGGATTTTTCATTTGCTCAAATTGCACAGAAAAGTATTCCAAGATTACAACCTGCAAATGCCAATTGCCTGACAAGACTCATTTTTCGGGCGAATTTGCAGAGAGTATACTCGATGAATTATCCGTATTTTATGTCGCGGTAACAAGGGCAAGAAAGCAGGTGTATGTATCTGCAAGTGCAAAAAAGGCAAATAACAAAGACAGTGTGTTTTCATGTTTTACTACTTTGGATGGAATCAAAATAGTTAATGCAGAAGCTGAATAACGTTGAGATGAAGGACCCTACTTCCCATGCTGAGAATGAATTCATGCAGGACAACATAAGCGAATACGCCATCATTTTCGTGGACTTCCTAATCTGGTGGTATGTTGCACCAACGATTATCAACACGCTTCTTGGAAGTTAGGATCTGACTGAGAAGACGATTATTCCGTTTGTAACCTCCAGCTGCAGTGGCATGGGGAAGACTAGTGAGAAACTCACAATGAGCTGAAAAAGGCAAAGAACAATGAAGAGAAGTTAATAGTTTCGCATTTGCAACTAACTGTTTGCTTGCATGCTATGGATGCCCTAGCAAGTTGATCAACCTAAACAAATATGCAAGGAGGAAAAGTCATGAAAAAGAAAAAGTTAATGTTGGCAGTATGCCTTATTATATCGATTATCTTTAGCACAGGATGTTCCTCAACGAGCGAGGATGAAATGCTGGAGTTTTTCGCTGACAGAGCTGAAAACTTTGAGAAGGATGACTATAGTCACATTAAATATACCAAACTCGCAAGGCATCCGAAAGATTATGAAACCAGAGATATTAAAATCAGAGGCGAAGTTTTCCAAGTTATTGAAAATACAGATGATGACTATACAACATTGATGTTGAGAGTCGGCGGCGATTGGGATAAAATTATGCTTGTGTACATATATAACGAATTCTTGGACACAAGAGTGTTCGAGGGAGACGATGTGCGTTGCTATGGCCTTTTCGCGGGACTGCAAAGCTACGAAAATTTTTTTGATATGACGCAAACCGTCCCGATGATGTATGCGGATAAGATCTATATATTAAACGACGAATAAGGAGAAAGTTGATGACCGACAAGGCAGAACAAATACATACACAATCGGAAAGCATTCGGGACGAAAAATCTCCTATGAAATCTATTTTGGATTTAACCTCTGATGCGGTAAAGTCTGCAATGGAAATCTTGCTGAAGGATAGAGCGACGGGCGAGAATATTCTCTTTGCAACCGAGGAATATGATGGTATTTCCTTTGATTCGCAGATGACGAAAAAATGGGTATATGGCGAAGGTTTAGAAGTTCTAAGACCTCGTGTTTTGAAACGGCTCGAGGAGCAATCCAAAAGGACCAGAAAGCGTGCGGAGGTTTTTACTCCCTCTTGGATATGCAACAAAATGAACAATCACTGTGACGTCGAATGGTTCGGGAGAAAAAATCCTTTCAACACAGAAGACGGACAAGCGTGGGAAACCATTTTAGATAAGATTGACTTCCCTGAGGGCAGAACATGGAAAGATTATATCCTTTCCACACGCCTTGAAATCACTTGCGGGGAGGCACCGTATCTTGTGTCGCGTTACGATGCAGCGACCGGAGATATCATTCCTATTGCAGACAGAATTGGGATGCTCGATCGTAAACTTCGTGTAATCAACGAAAATACAAATTCACATCGTTATTGGAATGAGTGGGTATACCGAGCCTTTGAGAGCGTTTACGGTTACGAATATCAAGGTGACAGCCTACTGATCGCGAGGATGAACTTGCTTGAGACGTTCTGTGAATATACAAGAGCGCGTTGGCAGGAAGAACCGAGCAAATCCTCGCTAAAGAGGATCGCCAATATTATAAGTTGGAATCTTTGGCAGATGGACGGGATATATGGAGTTGTTCCTTTTCAGGAGAGTGACAGTTTCCTTGAGGAAGCTCCGCTGCCGGGTCAGATTAGCTTTTTGGAAGACATGTTCCCAGAAGAAACAAGTGGAACGATCTATGCACCACAGGCTACGGACTGTGTTCTTTACGACTGGAAAACTCAGAAGAAAGTGAAATATCAAGAACTGAAGAAAGGGAGAGAAAATGAAATTTGATTTTGTGATTGGAAATCCGCCATATAACGAGGATTTTAGCAATTCCGGAGACAATGGGAATTTTGCAAAACCGGTATATAACTATTTTATGGATGCCGCTTATGAAGTTGCTGACAAGGTCGAACTTATTCATCCTGCTCGGTTCCTATTTAATGCGGGTAGCACTCCTAAGGCATGGAATGAAAAGATACTGAATGATGAACATTTCAAAATCTTAAATTATGAAGCAAAGAGTGGATTGATTTTTCCAAGTACAGATATTAAAGGCGGCGTGGCTATCAGTTATCGCGATTCTATGAAGTCTTTCGGTGCAATCAAGACTTTTACAGCATTTCCTGAATTGAATGGCATCGTTAAGAAGGCTGCAACTATGGATGAAAAAGAAAGCATTGCATCAATCGTATACACGCAGGTGCGTTTTAATTTGGAGATGCTTTATGAGGATTATCCGGAATATAAAAGTGTTATTGGCTCAAATGGAAACGACAGAAGGTTCAGAAATAACATATTTGATAAAATTAAAATTTTTACAGATACACCTAAAAATTCCGATGATATCAGGGTGTTGGGCGTTTTGAAGAATAAACGTACATGGAAATTCATTCCTGCGAGATACACTGACATGTCTCACGAAAATATAGACAAATGGAAAGTTCTTGTGCCGCGTGCAAATGGATCAGGGGCTTTAGGCGAAGTTTTATCTACGCCGTTAATCGGCGAGCCGTTAATCGGCTATACACAGTCGTTTATTGGTATAGGATCTTTCAATACTGAGTATGAAGCTATTGCAGCTATTAAATATATAAAGTCGAAATTTGCACGTGTTATTTTGGGCGTTCTCAAAGTAACACAAGATAATGACCGCGGTGTTTGGAAGATGATCCCTCTCCAAGATTTCACTCCTGCTTCGGACATCGACTGGTCGCAGTCGGTGGCGAATATTGATAAACAGTTATACAAAAAATATAATCTTAGCAAAGAAGAAATTGATTTCATAGAGCGTAATGTGAAGGAGATGGAATAAATGAAAAAGCCAAACATCAACACGGCACAAAGAGTAATTCCTATGATTTACGCCTATACCACTCCCGAAATAGCAAGACATAACGGCTGGACGAAGATAGGATATACAGAACAAGATGTTGAAACGAGAATCAAGCAGCAAACGCATACCGCCGATATTCGGTGGCATTTAGAGTGGAAAGGAAACGCCACATTTGATGATGGATCCGGAGACAGATTTACCGACAAAGATTTTCATGCTTATTTGAGAAAAGAAGGCATAGAACAGGAGAAAGGCAAAAATAACGAATGGTTCCACATCACTGGTTTGCAATCAAAGTCAAAATTTTATGACTTCAGAAGCAACCGCGGTATGTTAGAATCGCTGCTTACAGTAATTCCCTACACCCTCAGAAAAGAGCAGGAAGATGCGGTTTCCAAGACACTTGCCTACCGGACGGATCACCCTAACGGAGAGTATCTGTGGAATGCAAAGCCTCGCTTTGGCAAAACATTATCGGTCTACGATTTTTGTAAGAAATCAGGAGCTAATACAGTCCTGATTGTTACAAATCGTCCGGCTATTGCTAACAGCTGGTACGAGGACTATATGCAGTTTGTCGGGAAAGAGTCCGGGTACTGCTTTGTGAGTGAGGTTGATGCACTGCGAGGCAAGCCCGGTGTTATGTCCCGTCAAGAATACATTCAGACGTTCAGCACCGGGAATTTTGAAGGCGGTGAACTGAAATGCATTGAATTTGTCAGCCTGCAAGACATGAAAGGATCAAAATATTTCAGCATAAACGGCATCGACAAACTAGAAGAAGTTGCTAAGATGACATGGGACATTTTGGTGATTGATGAGGCGCACGAAGGGATCGATACCTACAAAACCGATATCGCATTTGCCCGAATCAACCGGAAATTTACACTGCACTTGTCTGGAACACCATTTAAGGCACTTGCTAATAACAAATTCGCGCAAGATGCGATATTTAACTGGACTTATGCGGACGAACAGACAGCAAAGCGGGACTGGGACGAGACAGCCGAGGAAGAAAATCCTTACGCAAGGCTCCCGCGCCTGAATCTTTTCACCTATCAGATGTCCGAAATCATCAAGGAGGAACTTTCTCAGGGTATAGAGATAAACGGAGAAACAGAGGAATATGCCTTTGACCTTAATGAGTTTTTCAGCACGAACCTGAACGGACAGTTTCGATATGATGCGTCTGTCGATCGCTTTTTAGACGCGATGACATTGCAAGAAAAATTTCCGTTTTCAACTCCTGAGCTGAGAGATGAGTTGAAGCACACATTTTGGCTGCTTGACAGAGTTGACAGTGCTAAGGCTCTTGCCCGTAAACTTAGCAATCATCCTGTGTTTAAGGATTACGAGGTGGTGCTTGCCGCCGGAGACGGAAGACTGGACGAGGAAAGTGAGCTGAAGAACTCCTATGACAAGGTAGTAGCAGCTATTAAATCACACGAAAAGACCATCACACTTTCTGTGGGGCAGCTTACTACGGGAGTTACCATCCCGGAATGGACAGCGGTTCTCATGCTCAGCAATGTAAAAAGTCCTTCACTATATATGCAGGCAGCTTTTCGTGCGCAAAATCCTTGCATGTTCCGGACAGCAAGCGGATTTGCAAGAAAAGAAAATGCGTATGTGTTTGACTTTGACCCTGCAAGAACACTCACCATATTCGAGGAATTTGCAAATGACCTATCGGCTGACACAAGCGCCGGCCGGGGCGATTTGGAAACGCGGGAAAGACATATTAAAGAACTTCTGAATTTCTTCCCCGTTATCGGTGAAGATGAGGATGGCGAGTTGATTGAACTGGATGCCGAAAAAGTGCTGTCGATACCGAGAAAAATACGTTCAGTCGAGGTTGTACGTAGAGGCTTTATGAGCAACTTCCTCTTCCAAAATATTTCCCAGATCTTCGGTGCGCCGAAGGCAGTGCTTGATATTATACAGGGATTTGAAGCAGTTGAAGAACCAAAAAACAGAACTGGATTATCCGAGGAGGTGAAACAGGATCTTTCACTGAATGAAAATGGAGAAGTTGAACTGTCCGATGAAATCGTCATCGGGGTGACCAATGATGTTTTCGGAGATAAGATTTTCCTGCCGGGTGCAGAAATCCGGGAAACCGTCGCGGATATTATTTCCACTCCGAAAACCGCTGGGACTGCCGCCGAGGAACTTAAAAAAACCATCCATTCCCAAATGACGAAAGAGATCCTTGAGGTAGCGCAAAACTCTTACGGGGATGAACTCAAATCTTCTGACAAGCGCAAGTTGGAAGCAAGGATTAATGGCAGAGCAGATCATATCATCGATAAGGCTTTTGATAATTTCGCTATAGACAAGAACCTTATTGAGAGGGAGCGCGATGAGGCATTACAGGCTCGACACGAAACCGGCAAAAGTACATCTGAGATAAACCGCGAATTTGAGACTAAACTCGCAGACAAGTTGTCACAATTCCATGAAACCTTACAGTCCCAAATAGCGGATATTGCTGAAGAATCAAAAGAAGATGTTGTCAAGACGGTTGAAACGAACAAGCGAGAACGCGAAAAATCAACCATTGAAGAAGGTATCCGCGATCACTTGAGAGGCTTTGCTCGCACAATCCCATCTTTCCTAATGGCATATGGTGATGATACGGTAACGCTTGCAACCTTTGATAAGATAATTCCGGATCATGTTTTTAAGGAAGTAACGAGTATTTCGCTTGAACAGTTCCGCCTCCTTCGCGACGGCGGGCTGATTAAAGATCCGGAGACTGGCGATGATGTAGAATATGCCGGACATCTTTTTGACCCGGTTGTATTTGACGACTCTGTAAAGGAGTTCCTGTCACTAAAGAAGAAACTAGCTAACTACTTTGACGAAAGCAGCGTTGAGGATATTTTTGACTATATTCCACCGCAAAAGACAAATCAAATTTTCACTCCAAAAGAGATTGTAAAGAAAATGGTAGATTTGTTGGAAGAAGAAAATCCGGGTTGCTTTGACCGTCCGGACAGTACCTACATAGACCTTTATATGAAGTCGGGCTTATATATAGCTGAAATCGTCAAACGGTTATATCAAAGCGAGGCACTTAAACGCTTATATCCGGACAAAGAAGACCGATTGAGACATATTTTTGAAAAACAGGTCTACGGCCTTGCTCCGACGGAGATCATATATAAAATTGCAACGAGTTATATTCTCGGCTTCGATGACGGCGTAAAAATACCGAAGCATAACTTTAAGCAGTTAGACGCGCTGCCTTATGCAAAAGATGGGACTTTACAAGAAAAAATCGACGAGATGTTTGGAAAATAGGATTAACGAAAAGACTTAGGAATATTCAAGGATGTCGGTATGACTGAATTGAGTGTAGCATTCTGTGGTACTTTTTGCGATACAGATTATACGCCTTTGCAGAATTAAAAGGAAGCGGAAAAACGCTGCATCAGCTAAGGGAAGAGTATATGAGCTTACAGGAACAGCCAAACGCGGAAATTGAAGAATAGTCAGTTCTAAAAGGCAAAGGGGGTATTTGACAAGTGAATGAAAGAGTAAAAGATTTTGATACGCCATATGATGAAGAATATGCACGATTATGTATTTTAAAGTGCTTTCCAAGTTTAGATTTATGTTTGGAACTTAATGAAAAGGATCCTCCGGATTTAATTGATAAGCGTAGCAGTGTGGGCATAGAAGTTGTACGTGCAATTTCACAGGATGATGCTGAGAGAGAAAACAAATGTTATGAGCTTCTTTATAAAAAGGAATCTGAGATTAAAGAAAATCTGATAAAGAAGATCGAAAAGAATGGTGGAAGGTTTCATTTTGATCCTGAATCGGGATTGGTCGGCACAAGTGGCTCTATTAAGGACAATTTATATCAGTTAATTGGTGAAAGAATTGCTTCTAAAACTCAAAAGCTAAATAAGCCCAATTATGGGAAGGGATTATCTATTAAACATGATTATTTATTCATATACAACTCAGGTGGGTTTTGCTTTGAGAACGATTTGGGAGAAGCGATAGATACGATATATAAAGAGAAGCTTACAGAATACCCTCGCAGATATACAAAAATCATTATCTATTGTGATCACGATATTTTTCTGTACGATGTTTTAGAGCATGCAGTTGTACATGAATTGATTTCAGATAAAGAAATTGACGAAATGCAGGAAACAGCTTTGTATAATGCAGAAATTTTTCGAGAAAAGTAAAAAAATAAGAGGAAACATGTATAAGGGGAAAAGATGAGTAAATTAAACGATAACAGTATTACGATTTATGAAGCACTGCAGAACATTGAAAATGGGAGATATGTTATGCCTGCATTCCAACGGCAGTATGTATGGAGCATGGAGCAAATAGAAAAATTGTGGGATTCTATTTTGTTAGATTATCCAATTGCAACATTTCTTTTTTGGCATATTGACGATAATAATATCTCTTGGGATACATATTGCTGTCAGTTTATGAAAGAAATTACTTTTGATAGTCGAAAACAAGCAGATAGTGTTAACTACGAACTTAGCAGTGTGGATGTCTCCATGACTGATACGGCAATTTTAGATGGGCAACAGAGATTGACTTCCCTTTATCTTTCCCTTTTCGGAAACGCATATGTTCGTCCAAAACATGCAAGAAGAGCAATTAACGGCGGAACTTTGACCAAACTTTTGATTGAATTGAATGAAAATAGGATTGATGCAGATGAGGAAGAATACAACAGCAAAAAATATGACATTAAGTTTAGCGAAAAAGCTGCGAGATATAGTCCGACTCAATTTGAAATTCGGACAATTCTCGAAGAACGATTTCAAGACGATACTACGCGTGAAAGCGCAATTGAGGATGCTATTAAAAATGTTCCTGAAGACAGCAAAATTTATGCAAGAACCATATTGAACAAGTTGTACCAAAAGGTATTTGTCGAAAAATTAGTGCGGTACACCGAAATTCAGGATATGAATCAAGATGATGCACTTGAAATGTTTGTTAGATTTAACAGCGGTGGAAAGGCATTAAAGAAATCTGAAATCACGATGTCGATTTTGGAAGCGTATTGGCCGAGTGCAAAAACAGAATTCGGCAGACTATTAGTAAACGCATATACAGGATTTGGAACAGACTTTGTTATTAGAACTGCGTTGATGCTTTATGGTGATGTGGTCAAATCAAACATTAACAAGAAAATTGCAGAGGAACTTAAGAACAATTGGAGTGATTTTAAGCGTGCGTTAAAAAATTTAGAAGAAGTCCTAACTGAATTCAAAATGGATGTGCAGCATTTTTCAAATAGTTGGAATGTGTTGATTCCGATTATTTATTTCATTTATTATAATCCTGATTACAAAGAAAATTTAAATGGAATTAGAGCATACCTGATGCGTGCAATTTTATTTAACTACTTTCAATCAGGAACAACTGGAAAACTTCAGAAAATGAAAAGTAATATAAACACCAATAATTATGAAATAACGGTAGAAATGTTGGAACAGGAGCCAGAACTTCGTATAACCGATGGCAAGATTGAAGATATTTTAAATGCTGAAAAGGGAAGCCGTGTTGCTGGTGAAGCATTGTATTATCTGAGCCTTGAGTGGAGAAAGAAAAATTATAAATATGAACAGGATCATCTACATCCATACGATCGGTTCGACAGTACAAAACCAATTTCGGTTTCTATGGAAAATTGGAAAAACTGGAGAAATAAAAGAAATCGTCTTCCGAACTTACAATTGCTTGAGGGTCGCAGCAACGCCAGCAAGAGTGCAATGCGGCTTGTAGACTATTATAACGATATGAATGAGGAACAAAGGGCTGTATTTTATCAGCAAGCAATTATACCGGACGATGTATCGCTTGAAATTGAACATTTTGGTGAATTCTACGAGACTAGAAAGGAACTTTTGGCAAAAAGAATTATAGCTTTACTGAATGCATAAGAGGATAAGATATTTAAAAAACAATTGAAAAAATGAGGGGAAAATGATGAAATACATATTTGCAATACCTATTTATGTGTTATCTAAAGAATGTTTAAGCCGTAAAGTGAAACAAAAAGAAAGAGCAATCATAGAGAAAAGAACGAATGTATACTGTCAAGAAGGTTCAAAATATATGGATCGTATTATATCAGAGGAATGCACTCCTATGAATATATGGGAATATAACCACATTATTGGCTATATAAAAATCGGAGTTACTGCACATGATATTTGGTTTGAGTTCTATCTCTGTGATTCGTTTACAAAATACAATTGGACAACACATAGAAAAAAATTCATACGGCCTTACCAGACAATTGGCGATCATTTTTGTGTTGAACCTGAGAGAAGTAATATAGATATTGGAAAAGACATAAAGAGCATGCTGGAAAATATGAAAAAATCAGATTTGCTCAAAAAATATTTTGTGGATAGCAGCATATTTGATGAGACTTACATGTATTTAGACTATAATGCCATTATGAGTACTATGAGAGCGTAAATTATGAGGATAGGTGCAATAAAAATGGTCTAAATCTAGTAAAGCAATTTTAATGCGACACTCCCCCTTTTTTTAATATGTAGAATTAAATAACAATAGTGAGGTATTCCATATGGCAATGACACAAATTGTATGGTCACTAGATGACAAAACTCCATTAATGGCATCAAAATTAACGGGTGAAAAAGAATTAGAGGACTTGCTCTATGAGCATATTGAAATATTGAACGAAAGCTGGCTTGTAATTGGCAGACAAGTTCGGACAGTTTCAGGTAAATACATAGACCTGTTATGTATGGATCATGATGGGGATATGGTTGTAGTGGAACTGAAAAAAGATTTAACGCCACATGAAGTTACAGCACAAACGATTGATTATGCTTCATGCGTGGCGAAATTATCTGCTGAGGACATTGCAAAAATTTATCTAGAAACTTCAAACCAGCAAGAAACATTGAATGAAGCCTACGATAAAAAATTTCATCGACAGCTTGATGAGGAGACAGTCAATACAAAAGTGAAAATGGTTGTAGTAGCAGCACAGATGGATGACAGCACAGAGCGCATTATTAGCTATCTGCGGGACACCTATAGTGTAGACATAAATATTCTGTTCTTCAATGTTTTCGAACATTCAGGGGAACGCTTAATAAGCCGCGTGTGGTTTGAGGACGATGTGGAAGAAACGCCAAGCATAACGAAGTCTCAGGGGAAATGGAACGGTGAGTACTATGTTTCTTTTGGCGAAGACAATCGAGATTGGGAAGATGCCCGAAAATGGGGATTTATCTCCGCCGGAGGCGGAACCTGGTATAGTAAAACGCTTGGGTTTCTTTCTCCGGGAGATAGAGTATGGGTGAATATCCCGCACACGGGTTATGTCGGTGTAGGAACGGTAACAGACACTGTCAAACCGGCGAAAGATGTTGTTTTTTCCGTAAATGGTGAGCAAAAATCATTTGAGCAAATTGATGTACGGAAGGATTACTTGTTAAATGCTGATGATCTTGAAAAAGCAGAGTATGTAGTTAAAGTGAACTGGATAAAAACCGTAGCATCGAACGCAGCAATAAAAGAACTTGGCTTTTTCGGAAATCAGAATACCGTATGCAGACCCGTTGCAGAAAAATGGAATTTTACTGTTGAGCGGTTGAAGAAGATCTGGAATATTGAGTAGGAGTAACAGAAAGATTAGCAGGAATCAGTAAGGGAAAGGAAAACGATTAACATGGAAGACAAAAAAATTTGGGGAATACATACATTAAACGATCACATGATGCTGGATAAAAACTTAATTGCCATCGGTTGGACAGAAATGGGGAATTTATCTGGCATTCCTGCTGAACGAGAAGCCTTTAAGCAGAAGTATAGAGAAATTTATCCGGATGCAAAGGTGCAATCAGTTGCTAATAGTGCCGGGATGCTTTATCGATTTGTACACGAGGCTGCAGTAGGTGACTATGTTGTTTTGCCATCAAAATTTAATCGAGAAATAAATATAGGACTCATAACAGGAGAGTATGTTTATTTAGAAAATGAAAGCCAGTATCCGAACAGCAGAAGCGTGAAGTGGCTGAAGCATTTTCCACGGACAAAATTTTCTCAAGCTGCGCTGTATGAAGCGGGCTCTGCTTTGACTTTTTTTCAAATTAAAAATAATGCAGACGAGTATTTGTCTGCACTTGGCAAGACCGAAAAAACATTAGAAAGTCCTGTTGAAAATTTGGAAATACTGACACAGACTACAGAGGAAACCATTGAAAGCACGAAAGACTACATTTTGAAGACATTATCTCACAACTTAAAAGGCTATCCTTTAGAATCTTTTGTAGCAGACCTTCTTAATGCAATGGGCTACAATACAACGTTGTCACCACAGGGTGGAGATAGAGGAATTGACATTACTGCATATAAAGATGAACTGCCACCAAGGATTCTTGTACAGGTCAAAAGTGTGGATAACAATATCAAAGAGAGTACAGTGCAATCTTTAAAAGGTGTCATGAAAGAAGGAGACTATGGTCTTTTTGTGACACTGACTGACTATACTCCAAATGCCAAGAAATACTTGGAAGAAACACCGATTATTCGTGGAATAAACGGCAGCGAACTCGCAGATTTAATTCTAAAATATTACGACTTACTGAGTGATAAGTATAAGAAAATGATCCCGCTGAAGAAAGTGTATGTACCAATGCCGGAAGAAGAGTAAACAGAAGGGGAAAAGCAAACGATTATGAAAACAGATGCAGTAGAAAAAATAGTTCAATACAGCAGGGAAATCTTGGATTTTCAGAACTTAAGCGCACCTCCTGAATATCGCTCACTTTCTGTTTGCCTTATTGAGAGCGTGTATTCCTTGCGTGCAAAATATTATAGTGTTGTTTTGCCTATTGTTGAAAGGTATGCGGATAAATATTTGCATGGGGACAAGTATGCTGCCGGTGATAGCCTTGAAGACTTCATGCAGCATGTCACGCAAGCAGGTGGCTGTGAATGCTTTGCGGATTCCATTTTGGTGAATCATCAGAAATTATCCGGAAGGAACAAAACAGAAATTTGCTGTGAGATAGCGGATAAATTGACACGGCTTTTGGGAATTAATACGTTGAAAGATTTTCAATCATATGATAAGCCGGAACTATTGGACATTGTATTACGCTCGGTAAAAGGGTTCGGTGATGCAGGGATAAATTATCTCTATATGCTTGCAGGTGATTCGAACCGCTGCAAGCCGGATGTACATATCCATCATTTTATTCGGGATGCCATAGATGAAGACGTTTCTAACGAGGAATGTCAGCTTTTATTGAAGAATGCAGTAGAAGAACTCCTTACAGAATTTCCACAGCTAACCGTGCGGGTGTTTGATTATTTGATTTGGAAAGAATATCAAACTGGGAGCGAAAAAGCGAAGCAGGAAATCCACAATGTTTCTATCAGTAATCAAAAGCTTAAAGAGAGAAAGAGACGCAGAACAGGAAAGTTTGAGGCATTAAAGGATTTTCTAATAGTACAGCAGAGTGAAACTATACGCTTAAATTTTGCAGAGATTGAGAGCATGATTGACGACTCCCTTTGTAAATCAGCATACAAATACAGTGCATATTGGCATCCATCAGAAACGCATACCTTGCCAAATATGATCATTGACGCAGGCTATACAATCGAAAATGTTGATCTTCAGAATCAAACTCTTACATTAAAAAGAAAAATGTAGAATTTTAGCTATTGCGGATTGAATTCTTCTTTGCAAGATTCCCGACACTTTAGTCGATTTTCCTGACCTCAGGAAAATCGCTGGAAACAGGGCGATGAGTTTGACAGGGTTATATATCTTTCGATTTTGCCGGCCTCAGCAAAATCGCCAATTAAAAAAGCAGCCACCCCCAGAAATCACAGGAGTATGTGAGATGTATAATAAAATTTGGTCAAGAAAAGAACTTACAAGACAAAAACTCGGAACCTTTGGAGAGTACTATGCAAAAATGTCGCTGGCTTCGTATGGAATGAGTATTTATACGGCAGAGGTAGATGACCATGGTATCGATTTTGTAGCAGAAACTGCAAACGGATTTATGAAATTTCAGGTAAAAACAATCCGAGAGGGGACGAACTATGTTTTTATGCGTGAAAAGGACTTTGACATTAGAGATGAAGCATTATATCTTCTTTTGTTAGTTCTTAAAGATGGAGAAGCTCCAAATATGTATGTAATACCGGCAACTGCTTGGATGGAACCGCATGGAAGCATATTTGTATACCACGCTTACGAGGGAAAAAAATCCTCGCCGGAATACGGACTGAATTTATCAAAGAAGAATATGCCGCAGCTTGATGCATATCGACTGGAAAAATTTATAGGAGGTGTTTGCAATGATGATCAGTCCGGAATCATATTATGAAATGAATCTGCAAGGAAAAACCGCTGAGCAAATTATGAGTTCCATCCGTGGTCTCAAAAATGAAATCGGACATCTTAAAAATGTGATGGAACACCCGGACTATAACTCTAAAGAAGACATGTGCCCGCAAGAATCTACTCAACTGTGGCGTGCCAGAGAGTATCTGAAACGAGCGAAGAATGCTTTTACTGAGGCAGGGGGTGTGTATGAGCCATCCCAAGCGGAACAAAAAGCAATCATGTTTGACGAAAGAATTTCAAAAATCGACAGAATTGTATTTATAATTGGTAGTTTCTTCGGTGGATATGAGACACGAACAATTTTTATGAATGACGGGAATCTGAAAATAAGTGTGAAGCATTCCATAGAAACCGATCCGGATAAAATTACGGAAGATTCTTTTTCCTTATACAACAAAGAGGACTTTTTGTCTGAACTATGACTTTTACATATAGGAGAGTGGCGACATACATATAGTCTGGCGCGATTCGGTGAGACAGTACTTGATGGGACACAATGGGAACTCGAAATTCATTATAGTGACGGCTCAAAGTCATTCAAATGTTACGGAAGTAATTCATATCCGTACAATTTCATTGAATTTTGCGAATTATTGAATCTTGACGGTTGACACAAAGATGATGGTTGTTTCCAAAACAGAAACAACCACAAAGCAAGAGGCTTTAAATCTGAAGTCTACCAAGAAGAAAAGCAATATTTTAGAATATCTAAATAATTGTGAGGATAAAGAGCTTAGTTACATCATATAGGAAAACAATATGAGTATTTTTTCAAAACTATTTAAAAAGATTCCGAAAGATTCGGAGACAATCGGAAACAGAAAAGATTTTTCAAATGATCAGTGTAGGAAACTATGGGAACTGAAGAAGTTTTTTGAAGAACTCTTTGCGAAAGAAGATTACATAGCTAAAAGTGAATACAAAACTGCCGTAATGAACTATGAGGAAGTAATTCGGTATTTTGATGTACTTAAAAACAGCGGGCTTTTGGGAACCTTTTGTGAGCAGAATGACTTCCCGCTTGCTGCTGCGATGACAATACTTTCGAACTACGAAAACATTGAAAACCTAGTGGACGCACATAATGAAGCAATTGTTCGAAATTTGATGATAGAAGAGAAGCAATATTTAGATAATATACTCAAAGATGTGGATTCGAACATTTTACTGGATGATGATCAACGAAAGGTTATTCTCACCGATGAGGACTATATGCTTGTTATCGCCGGTGCGGGTGCGGGGAAGACGACGACCGTTGCCGCAAAAGTAAAATATTTGGTTGAAAAGAAGCATATTGATCCGAAGCAGATTTTGGTGGTTTCTTTTACGAACAAGGCCGTTCAGGAACTTAAGGATAAGCTGAATAAAGATCTTAATATTGACTGCCCAATTGCAACCTTCCACTCTACGGGAAATGCGATTTTGCGGAAGCAAAGCCCGGAAAAACTGAATATAGTAGATAGCTCAAAACTTTACTTTGTGTTGCAAGATTATTTTAAATCATCTGTAATGAAAAACGAAAGCATTGCAAATAGTCTGATTTTGTTTTTTGCCTCGTATTTTGAGGCACCGTATAACGGGACAGATCTTAACAGCTTTTTCAATAAAATTGCGAAGTCTAATTTTTCTACCATGCGTAGTGATCTTGACGAGTTCAAGCAAGAAATAGTGGATATTAGAACAAAGAAAAAAGTAACAATACAAAGTGAGGTTATGCGTTCATACCAGGAAGTTGAAATTGCAAATTTCCTTTATTTGAACGGAATTGACTATCAATATGAACCGATTTACAAATATGATATTCTTCATGCAAGAAAACCTTATACACCGGATTTTGTCATAATACAGGACGGGAAAACCGCATATATTGAACATTTTGGACTTACAGAGGATGGAAAAAACGATAAATATTCAGAAAATGAAATCGAATATTATAAAAAAGCAGTAAAAGATAAAATTCAGCTGCATCGAAAGCATGAGACCACATTAATCTATACTTTCTCGAAATACAATGATGGGCGCAGTTTGCAGGAGCATTTAAAGGAAAAACTTGAAGCCGGAGGTTTCATCCTTAAACCTCGTTCCAACAAAGAAGTAATGAAAAAGATTGTTGAGTCTGAAGAAAACCGATATCTTAGAAAACTGATAAATCTTATTTGCAGATTCATCACGAACTTTAAAACGAATGGCTTCACAGAAGGCGATTTTGCACGTATGTACAACAGCACGCAAAATGTAAGAACGCGTTTATTTTTGAACATTTGTCATGATTGCTATCTTGAATATCAGAGATTTTTGCGAGAAAACGAAGCAGTTGACTTCGAAGATATGATTAATGAATCCGCAAGGATTTTACAAGAAACAAAAGAAATGAAGCAAAAGCTTGATTTTAAGTATATTATAGTTGATGAGTATCAGGATATTTCAAGACAGCGCTTTGACCTTGTAAAAGCACTGGCAGAAGTAACCGATGCGAAAATCATTGCGGTAGGAGACGATTGGCAGTCCATCTATGCTTTCAGTGGATCAGACATCACTTTGTTCACAAAATTCGCAGAAAAAATGGGATATGCAAAACTCCTAAAAATCGTAAAGACTTATCGGAATTCGCAAGAAGTCATTGATATTGCAGGAAACTTTATTCAAAAAAATTCGTCGCAGATTAAAAAGGCCTTGAAATCACCGAAACATATCGCAGACCCTGTAATTATTTACACATACGACAGTACCAAAAAAAGTGCAAATGCAAGCGCAAGGAGCGGTGCAAACTATGCCGCGGCACATGCGGTCGAAATCGCCATAGAACAGATTATGGAGTTTGATCGAATCGAGGGTAAAAAAACTTCAAATATCCTTGTCCTCGGTCGCTTTGGTTTCGATGGTGATAAGCTTGAAAAATCAGGACTTTTTGAGTATAAGACAAGGGGAGGTAAGCTGAAGAGTGTTAAATATCCGAAGCTTGACTTAACATTTATGACTGCTCATGCATCAAAGGGATTAGGTTATGATAATGTTATTGTAATTAACGGGCGAAACGAAACCTATGGTTTCCCTTCCAAAATTGAGGATGATCCAGTCCTTTCGTTTGTCGTAAAGCAGGATCGTTCAATAGAATATGCGGAAGAGAGGAGATTATTCTACGTCGCAATGACACGCACGAAAAACAGAGTTTATTTTATTGCTCCGGAGCAAAATCCTTCTGAATTTTTGCTGGAATTAAAGAGAGATTATAAAAACATTGTTCTAAAAGGTGATTGGAATGAGAAGTCCACGCAAAGTCAATTAACAAATAAAAGTTGTCCAATGTGCGGATATCCGATGCAGTATAGGTATAAGAATGCGTATGGGCTTCGCTTATATATATGCACAAATGAACCTGAGATCTGTGGCTTTATGACCAATGAATATAGAGCAGGAAAACTTTCAATTATTAAGTGTGACCAATGTCGGGATGGATACTTGGTAGTCAAACCGGGCAAAGAAACCTATGTACTCGGATGCACGAATTACAAGAAAGATGGAACTGGATGCTCACGCGTGATGTCACCAAAGTATTTCTTCGACTTTATGAAAATTAAAGAAGAAAAAATGTCGCTTATACCAAAGTACGAGTGCCGATCTAAAGATAAGATTGTCAGAAAGTCAGAGGAAAAGAAGTCTTATAATGAATCTTCTAAAGCACAGGGAGATAAAGAAAAGCCAAGTAAGCAAGCAGAAATCAAAGAGATTCCAAAATTGGACATCAAACCGATTATATATAATGGGTGGAATTTAAATGAAGTTGTGCATACAGTTTTGCAGGCACTTTCACATATGAGTGAAATAAGGTTTTATGGTGTTCAAGTTTTGTTGCATATTCTTATTGGTCAAACAATTAAAAAAGTAGATAAGGAATCGTTGATGACGATTCCTGAATTTGGAATGCTGAAAGACTTGGATAAAAATGAAATCGAATTTATTATTAAGTGGCTTATAAACAATCAATTTATTTTGCAAACGAAGCATGCTTATTATCCGTTGCTGCATCCGACATACGCAGGTACTCATTATAATGAAACAATGACTGATAGAAAGTTAAAAAAACTAAAAGATGAATTAATAATGTACAATAGCATTGACAAAAATCGAAAAAGTGGTATTATGAAATGATTTAGCAGTCACTGCTCAATGGGAGGCATGGGAGAGAAAGGAGCGTTTTATGTACCATTTTAAGTATGTCACCAAAGCAGAAGCGAGAAAAGTGCGAGAAAAATTGGAAAACCTTGTACATGAGGTTCAAGATGAGGTGCGAGACAATTTTACTTTGCAGTATTATTTTATAGGAAGCAGTGCGAGGAATATGATAACCTATGATCCAGCAACAAATATAGGTTTTGATTTTGATGTGAACCTCGAAGTAAATGATAATAAGAGTGCATATTCACCGGGGGAAATCAGAAAAATCATTATGAAAGCTTTTCAAAAACACTGCAGTAAGTATGGATATAATAAGTTTGAAAACTCAAAGAGGGTATTTACCATAAAGGGATATAATGTGAATAGCGAGAAAGTTGAACATAGCTGTGACATTGCAATTGTAAATAATTTTATAGACGAAGCAGGTACAGCGGGGCAGAAATATATTGCATTTGATAAAAAAGCTAACTCTTATTCATGGCAACAGCAGTCAAAGGGCTTTAATCTTAAAGAAAAAGAAAACTGGCTGAGACAGCAGCCGAAGGCTTGGAACGCGGTTCGGGAACGATACTTAAAAAAGAAAAATCAAAACCAAAACCTACATAAGCATTCGCGCTCTTTGTATACAGAAACCATCAACGAAATTTGCAAGCAATATGGTTTCGATGATCAACTGCATTCATCAGATGAAAAGGAAAATCAATATGCAGAAGGTTTCTTCTCTCTGCATTCACCGTCTATTGCGGCTGTATATTTTCTCGAGAAACAAAGAAAACATGCCCCGAATGTGGAAATGAATTAGAACAGGATGTGTCTGTCTGTCCGCAGTGCGGATATCCGATGGATACGGTAGATATGCAGGAGTCTGCGGAGGATGGAACGCAGATAAGCGTTGGAAATGATAATAAAAATGCGAATAAAAGCGAGGGGCCGAAGCGTAAAAAGAAGAAAATTACGCTTGCGATTTATGTTGTACTTTTGATTGCGGCACTGGCCTTTGGATATGTGCAAAAACAAAGGAGCGATTATGCTGAAAATCTCTATCAGGCTGCTTATTTTATGCAGGAGGGCTGCATAAAAGCAGAAGACATTTGCAATCTGATTCAAAAAACGTGGAACAATGCAATTTGGAAAAAGTCTGACAAAGAGACAAATAAATATACAAAGGTAAAAGGCGTTTTTGTTTCTGATTTTAATGATGCTCTTGATCGATTATTTGAAGATGAGGATTTTGTTGACCAGCTGCGAGAAATTATGGAAAATCAAAGTCAAGTAAATGCTTATGTGAAAGCTTTGCAGAATCCGCCGAAAAAATTTCAGGCGGGATACCAAAAAATTACGGAATTATATGAGGCCTATTTGAAGTTTACCAATATGGCCCTAAGTCCGACTGGATCGCTAAACTCCTTTGCGGAAGACTTTGAGGAAATCGACAAAGAAACCGCGGAGCTTTTGTCTGAGATGCGGGTGTATATAGAGTAATTCCGTTCAAGAGGCAGCTTTTTTGCGGACTACACGGCAGATCGCAATGACAGCTGAAACACTGCCGAGATAACAGAACAATATATGCATAGGAAGATTGGCTGTATACAGAATTTCAGATATTTACAACGAAAACTAAGAGGAGTTTATTGCAAACATAATGTAGTCCATCAGGGAAATGTTAGCATCAATAAGGAAGGAGAAACCGCCCAAAGCGACAGCTAAAGGCGGTTTTACTGGCAGTATGGCATGAACAAAATTTTTGTTTACAAAAATAAATATTGGTGCTATAATTTAAATACTTGAAGGCATAATAAGTTAAATTTCAGACATTGTATTTTGGTGTTTATTCCTGTTTATGCAAGTGAACACGAGTAAATAAAAGAAAACAAAGTATCAAATTTAATCTATCGAGTTTGACAATATTTTTTACATACTGTTATGTGGGAGATAATATCTGTCGGGTTGCTATTGTTTATTATGCCTTTTGGTAATTATTTACTGAAAGGATTTTTTTATTATGGAAAGAGAATTAGGATTTAAAATGGTTCAAGCTCAGATTGGCTATACTTTTAAGAACATTGATTTGCTGAACCAAGCATTTACGCGTCGTTCTTACACAGAAGAAAATGGCGGAGAAAATAATGAGGTTTTGGAATTTATCGGAGATAAAGCACTTGATTTTGCAGTAATAAAAATACTGATAGAAAAATTCGGAGCAGTGCAAAGCGACAATCCACCGGAAGGGGCAAAGGAGTTTTTCTGTGAATACACAGAGGGCGAACTTACAAAACTGAAAAGCCGAATCGTACAAAAGAAAACTTTGGCCCAAAGAATTGAGGAATTGGGATTCACAGAGCTTTTGCTAATGGGGAAAAGTGACATTAAAAATAATGTTTTAAACGAGAAGTCCGTAAAAGAGGATTTATTTGAGGCAATTGTTGGTGCAGTGACTATAGACTGCGGATGGGACTTTGCGATAATCCAGTCAGTAGTGGAGGCCATGCTGGTAATAGAAGATTTTATTGAAAATGACAAAGATGACAATTATGTTCGTTTGATTCAAGAATGGGAGATGCAAAACAACCATGTAGTGCCTTGGTTTTGGTTTAAAGAAAAATCATACCCGTCAACATTGCATGAAAAATTTGAAGGAATCTCTCAAAATATATCTTCGCCTTGCGATTTCGACCGCGTAAAATACCATTGTGAATTAAAATTATTGAATGAGCTTCCGATCTTTCGCGGGTTCGGGGAATCAAAAAGTGAAGCACGAATGAACGCTTGCAAGTTAGCGTATGAACATTTGAAGAAAAACGAATATATTCGAGAAACTACAATGAAAGACGAAATCGACGAACCAAGCAAAGATTTTGCAATCAACCAACTTGAAATTCTTGCCCGCCGAGGCTATTTTTCAATTCCTGTCTATGCTTTTGAAGAAACGCATGACAAAGATGGTAATCCGATTTGGAGCTGCACATGCAAGAATAAAGAATACGAGAAATCTTTTACTTCCAAGTCGTCATCAAAAAAGGAAGCAAAAAAGCAGGCAGCATTTAAAATGCTTAAATTTGTTATTGAAGGGGAAAAATAAACGAGAAATAAAAGGAACATTTGTTCATCGGCTGAGAATATGATATAATGATTTTATCAAGAGGACAAGCGAAAGCGGTTAACCTTCCGAAATTCAAAAGGGATTTTGGATGAAAGGAAGGTGGTAATATGGTGCGAATCACAATTACCTTTGGTAGAGTGCGGATTACCATTTACATAAAAAAATAATCGCCCGACTTGCAATCTGAGGCGATTATTTTAATCCAAACAGGTTAGCCGTTTTCAACGGTTTCCTCTTGACTTCATATTAGCACAGATTGAATGATTTTGCAATGTATATTTTTGATATCAAAACAACGGGATGTCGTAATAAATGTCGTAATAAAATCAATCTGCCGATTGCAATAAATGCAAAAACATGATGTGAACATCGTGGTTGTTTCCAAAAGGGAAACAACCACGATGAGCAAACTGGTTCTTGCAAAAAATGCAACAACTACGGATGCCATCCGGTGCGCGAGATCATCGGACAGCATAGCAGGGGAGCACTTTTATGAAAAAATACCCATCGCATCTGATTCTTCTCAAAGGGGAGGATCGGACGGCGGAAGTCGCAAAGTTTACATATGAAAAAGGCAGGCCGTTTGTACGGGTAACGTTTCGAAGTGGCGGTTCGTTTCGGTACAGCGCATCCAATTTTGCTGCTTTTAAAGGCGTGGAAACGAAGCTGCTTGACGGAAAAGCATTGCTCCTGGATGGCAATCTGCGGCTGGACGCTTACGGCGTGCAGGAATTCGGCAAGCATACGCGCGTCATTTTTGCCGATGGGAGTTATCGGACTGTGTATCACGATCAGGTGCGCGTGACCGAGCAGA
>OLNZ01000813.1_pt1 | contig 27190 bp, 24 predicted proteins | sample 1672981 | NCBI WGS metagenome assembly OLNZ01 (sample SAMEA3136743, study PRJEB25190) | human gut metagenome | biome: human gut; feature: human-associated habitat; material: faeces | place: Austria | collected 2013 | reverse complement strand
TGGAGGCTTAGCTCAGCTGGTTAGAGCGCCTGCTTCACACGCAGGAGGTCACTGGTTCGAGTCCAGCAGTCTCCACCAAAAAGCTCCTGATTTCTTACGAAATCAGGAGCTTTTCAGCATGTCAAAGAACCCCCGCTTTCACCGTATGAAAGCGGGGGTTCTTTGACATGCTGAATCAAAACCTCCGGCTTAGCCGGAGGTTTTGATTTACTGCTTCTTTTCCCGCAGGGCCAGGGCGCGTTTGGCCACCACCGGGTCGGAGTCGTAATGGACATATCCCCCCCGGACCCGCTGGATGGCATCGTTGCCCTTTCCGGCCAGGACGATGACGGCGCCTGCCGGGGCCTCCAGAATGGCCTGCTCCACAGCCCGGGTGCGGTCCAGCTGAATGGTGACCCGGGCGGGGCCGCCCTGGGCGGCGGCGTGGGCCAAGCGGCTGGCAATGTCGCCGGGGTCGTCAAAATCCGGATTGTCCGTGGTGAAGAAAATGCGGTCGGCATATTTGCCGCACATCTCACCCATGCCCTGGATCCGCTGGGGCGAGCGGCCCCCGGCGATGCCGGTGACCACGGTGATGGGCGCGCCGGGATAATCCCGCTTCAGGTCCGTCAGCAGGGCCTGGGAGCTGGCCCGGTTGTGCATACAGTCCACCAGCACATGGACGCCGCCGCCCTCGTACCGGTTCATGCGGCCCGGAACCACCAGGCTGTCCAGGGCTGCGGCCATCCGGTCATGACCGGCCCCCAGCAGGCGGCCCACGCCGATGGCAGCCAGGGCGTTTTCGATATTGAAATCCCCGTCCATGGCCAGATGGTAGTGGTGCAGCGTCTGGCTGCCCCGCTCCTGAACGGCGAACTGAAAACCGTGCTCCAGCTTCTCCACCTGGCGGACGGTCAGGTCGCAGTCGTCCCGGTCCACGCCCACCAGCAGCGTCTCCCGGCAGCAGCGGCGGGCAGTGTCGTACACCCGGTCAAACTGCGCCGTCTCCCGGCAGATCACCGCCCGGCTGCTGTTTTCCAGCAGATGCAGCTTGCACTGGAGATATTCCTCCATAGAGGCATGCTCCTTGGGGGAGATGTGGTCCTCGCTGAAATTCAGGAACACGCCGATATCGAAATGCTCGCCATAGACCCGCTCCACCTGATACGCCTGACTGGATACCTCGGCGGTCATATACGGCAGGCCATGGTCCCGGGCCTGGGCAAACAGCCATTGCAAATCCAGAGACTCCGGCGTGGTCAGGTGTATGTCCACATCCGGACCGCCGCAATACCGCCCGGCGGAGGAGCTGAGGCCCGTGGGACGGCCTGCCAGGGCGTTGGTAATGGCCTGGATCATATAGGAGGTGGTGGTCTTGCCCTTGGTGCCGGTGACGCCGATAAGGGTCAGGCTGTCGGAGGGCTCGTCGTAGAACCAGCGGGCCGCCAGGCTCTGCGCCTTGCGCACATCCGACACCCGGACGCAGGGGATATCCAACCCGGGAAAGTCTGTCTCCGCCAGGGCGCACACGGCCCCCCGGCTCCGGGCCATTTCCAGGTATTCCGGCTTGAAGCCATAGCCCTTGCAGATAAACAGGTCGCCGGGCCTGGCCTGACGGGAATCGTTGCAGATGCCGGTGACGGCGGCGTCCCGGTCTGCCGGGGCCGCCAGCAGCCCATGCTGCCGCAGCAGCACCTCCAGGGCGCGGATTTGTTTCATAGGTGTTCCTTCTTTCAGGGGGTTCATTTCATATTTAGTTTCCAATCGGATATACCGCAAAAGGGATTGGCGGCGGTGGGGGTAATGGGCTGCAGCGCCGCGCCGGCCGGCAGCAGAACGGAATAGCTCTTGAAGCACACGGGGACGATGGGGGCCTGGTCCGCCAGTTTTTTGCACAGGGCCGTCATGGCGGCGGCACGCCCGGCAGGCTCCGCCGCACACAGGCCCGCCAGCAGCTGGTCCGTCTCCGGGTCGGCATAGCCGCCGAAGTTCAGGGACGCATAGCTTTGCAGCAGGGGGCGCAGATCCCAGTCGGCGGTGAGCTTCACCTCACAGAAGCACAAGTCAAAATCGCCGTTTTGCAGGGCCTGGAGATACTCCTCGTTGGGCAGAGCCTGCACCGTCACCTGCAGGTCATACTGGGACAGACCCGCTGCAATCTTCTGGGCGGTGGACACCTTGAAGCTGTTCTCCTGGTTCACCAGCAGCGTCAGGCTCCGGGTCTTGCCGGTGTGCAGGCCCGCCGCCTCCAGGGCGGAGGCATAGCCGTCCGGGGAATAGGCCGTCTCCAGCTCCTTGGGATACAGGTCGCTGGCCGGGGACAGGGGGAAGTGGGCCGCCATGCCGTGGCCCAGCAGAAACGCGCTGACGCAGCCCGCCCGGTCCACCCCCAGGGTCACGGCCCGGCGGACAGCCGGATTGTCAAAGGGGGCGCGGCGGGTATTCAGGCACAGGTACTGCATGATGGATGTGGCGGCATCGGTATAGTCACCGCTGCCGTAGACATTGGAGGTGTCGGCTCCGGTCAGGTCGCAGAACAGCAGCTGGATCTCCCGGGCGTAGAAGGCGTAGGACACGGAGTCCGTATCCTTGCAGGCGGTAAGCTCAATGCGGTCCAGGGGCAGCGGCTTCCCCTGCCACCAGGAGGCGTTTTTCGCCAGGTGGGCGCCGCCCTCACCGCTGTAGGCATAGGGGCCGGTGCCGATGGGGAAGGTACTGCTCTCGGTGCCGGACTTCACGATGGGGATATCCAGCCGGGACACAAAGCTGCGGTTATCCGTCGTCAGACTGATGCGGACGGCTCCGCCGCTGACCCAGATGTCGGACACCTCCGCCAGCCGCCCGCTGTAACGGGCAGAGGTCTGGGCCCGGCGCAGGGCGTTCACCACGTCCCGTGCGGTGACGCTGGTGCCGTCGCTGAAGGAGGCGGCCCGCAGGGTGATGGTATAGGTATAGCGGGAGGCGTCGTAGGTATACGATTCCGCCAGGGCGGGCTGGGCCTCAAATTGCCCGTCCAGGGCAAACAGCCCCTCGTACAGCAGAGTCCCCAGGGTCAGCTGGGCCCCGTCGGGGCAGGTGATGGGGTCCGCCGTCTCCCCCTTCAGATATGGCAAGGCGAAGGATGTGAGCTTCACGTCCTTGTCCTTATCCTTGTTCTCCACGTTGTAATAATCCGTCAGGGTGCCGAAAATGTCGTCGGTGTTGTCCGACCAGTCGCACCCGGTCAGCACCGTCAGGCACAGGGCCAGCAGCGCCGCGAATATGCGCTTTTTCATGGAATACCTCGTTTTCACAGGCAGATCATGGCGATCTGAGCCCCCCGGGCCTGGCCCATCCGCCGGTGGGACCAATACAGGTCCGGGCGGCAGGCGGTGCAGTCGGGGCACACGTCGATCTGCGTGACCCCGGCCTTTTCCAGCCAGCGGGCGTTAACGCCCTTCAGGTCCACATGCCACTTCTGCCCCCGGCGGGTGATATACGGCTCCGCCTCCCGGCCCAGAGCGTCCCGCAGGGCCCGGGGCACGTCGGCATCCGTCTCGAAGCAGCAGGGGCCGATGGCCGCGCCAATAGCGGCCCGCAGGTCCCGCGGGTCGGTGCCGAAGGTCTCCTGCATCCGGCGGACGGTCTTATATACGATGCCGGCAGCGGCGCCCCGCCAGCCGGCGTGGGCCGCGCCCACGGCCCGGCGCACCGGGTCGTACAGCAGGATGATACCGCAGTCGGCGGAGAACACCACCAGGGGAATATCCGGCGTGTCCGTGATCATGGCGTCCACGCTGGTATAGTCCCGCTCCCGGAACAGACCCTTGCCGCAGTCCTCCGCCGTCACATGGCGGACGTTGTCCTCGTGGACCTGCTTGCTCAGCACCGCCCGGTGCTCGTCCGTACCCAGCACGGCACAGAAGCGGCGGTAATTCTCCCGGACCCGGTCCATATCGTCGCCCCGGCCTACCCCCAGGTTCAGAGAATCCCAGGGGGCCGGACTGACGCCGCCTGTCCGGGTGGAAAAGCCGTGGCGCACGCCGGAGCCGTCCAGCAGAGAGCTGGACATCCACAGCACGTTTTCACTTGTATGGGTGAGAAAGGACATAGAATACTCCTTGTCATTCCGAATCCGTGATATTTGACTACAGAAAAGGGCTGGCTTCCGGAAAACCGTCCGTAGGGGCCGACGTCCTCGGCGGCCCGCGTTATCAGGGGGTACTTCTTGTGGTGTCATTGCGAGGAGCGAAGCGACGTGGCAATCCGTTCCTTATATACGGGGATACGGATTCCCACGTCGGCCCTGCGGGCCTCCTCGGAATGACATACCAAGAAATTTTCCGGTGACCGGCAGGGAAATCCCCGAAGCGCCGCCCCTTGGCTCCCCCTTTGGGGGAGCTGTCGGCGTAGCCGACTGAGAGGGCAAAATGCGAACAGGTCGATCCTGCCGTTCAGAAGCCCCTGCAGGCCCTCTCAGTCACCTTCGGTGACAGCTCTCCCGGAGGGAGAGCCAGGCCCGCCTGCCCCGCCTTACGCGTTTCTGCCGCAGCAGTTCTTATACTTCTTGCCGCTGCCGCAGGGGCAGGGCTCGTTGCGGCCGATTTTCTTGACCTTGCGGGGCTGTTTTTTCACGGTGCCGTCGCCGCCGACACTCTCGGAGGTGGCGTTGGCCACCCGCTCCCGCTTGACCTCCTCGTTCTTCTTCAGCCGCACGGAATACAGCCGCCGGACCGTCTCGTCCTGGATGGCGGCGATCATCTCCTCGAACATCTCCAGCGACTCCTTCTTGTAGGCGATGATGGGGTCGGTCTGGGCATAGGCCCGCAGGCGGATGCCCTGGCGCAGGTCGCTCATGGCGTCGATATGCTCCATCCAGTATTCATCCACCACCCGCAGCAGCACCACGCGCTCCACCTCGCGCATGACGGGGGGAGTAAATTCGTCCTCCTTCTGCTGATAGTAGGCGGCGGCGGCCTGGGTAAAGGCATCAATGACGGCCTGGGCGTCCATGGTGTCCAGCTGCTCCTGGGTGAAGCGGACGGCGTACTTGGGGAAGTACAGGCCCTCCACCTGCCGCAGCAGCTCCTGGCAGGAGGTCATATCCAGGTGATGGACGCCGGAGAAGGCATTCTGCACCAGGTGGGTGATGGAGGTGTTCATCATGTTCATGATGACGTCCTTCACGTCCATACCCTCCAGCACCTGGCGGCGCTGGCCATAGATGATCTCGCGCTGCTTGTTCATGACGTCGTCGTATTCCAGCACGGACTTTCGGGCCTGGAAGTTCCGGGACTCCACGGTGGTCTGGGCCTGCTGGATGGAGCGGGTGAGCATCTTGCTCTCGATGGGCATATCCTCGTCGATCTTCATGCGCTCCATGGCGGCCTGGACCCGTTCGCCGCCGAACAGACGCATCAGGTCATCCTCCAGGGAGATGTAGAACCGGGTCTCGCCGGGGTCCCCCTGGCGGCCGGCACGGCCGCGCAGCTGGTTATCGATCCGGCGGGAATCATGGCGCTCGGTGCCGATGATGAACAGGCCGCCGGCCTGGCGCACCCGGTCCGCCTCGCCGGAGATCTCCTCCTTGTGCTGGCGAAGCTTGTCGGCGAACATCTGCCGGGCCTCCAGAATTTCACTGTTGTCGGTCTCGGCATAGCCGGTGGCGTCGGCGATGACCTCGTCGGTGTAACCGGCCTTGCGCAGGTCGTTGGTGGCCATGTACTCGGCGTTGCCGCCCAGCATGATATCGGTGCCACGGCCGGCCATGTTGGTGGCCACGGTAACGGCCCCGAACTGGCCCGCCTGGGCCACGATCTCGGCCTCCTTCTCGTGGTTCTTGGCGTTGAGCAGATTGTGGCGGATGCCCTCCTTGGTCAGCATCCGGCTCAGCAGCTCGTTCTTCTCGATGGACACGGTGCCCACCAGGACGGGCTGGCCCTTTTCGTGGCACTCCTTTACCTGGCGGATCACGGCCCGGTACTTCCCCTGCTCGGTTTTGTACACGGCGTCCTCGTTGTCGATACGGACCACCGGACGGTTGGTGGGGATCTCCACAATGTCCAGCTTATAGATGGTGGCAAACTCCTCCTCCTCGGTCATGGCCGTACCGGTCATACCGGAGAGCTTGCTGTACAGGCGGAAGTAGTTCTGGAACGTGATGGTAGCCAGGGTCTTGCTCTCCCGCTGGACGGAGACGTGCTCCTTGGCCTCGATGGCCTGGTGCAGGCCCTCGGAGTACCGGCGGCCGAACATCAGACGGCCGGTGAACTCGTCCACAATGATGATCTCGCCGTCCTTTACCACATAGTCCACGTCCCGCTTCATGGTGCCGTGGGCCTTGATGGCCTGGTTGATGTGGTGAGCGATGGTGCTGTTTTCGGGGTCGGACAGGTTCTCCAGGTGGAAGAACTCCTCGGCCTTGGCAATGCCCCGGGCCGTCAGGGTGGCGGTGCGGGCCTTTTCGTCCACAATGTAGTCCGCGTCCAGGCTCTCGTCCTCTGCGGCCTTGTCATCGGTCTCCGCCACCACATATTTTTTCAGCCGGCAGGAGAATGCCTCCGCCATGTCGTACAGCTGGGTGGATTTTTCCCCCATGCCGGAAATAATCAGGGGCGTCCGGGCTTCGTCGATGAGGATGGAGTCCACCTCGTCCACGATGGCGAAGCTGTGGCCCCGCTGGACCTGCTCGTTCTTATAGATGGCCATGTTGTCCCGCAGGTAATCAAAGCCCATCTCATTGTTGGTGCCGTAGGTGATGTCGGCGGCGTAGGCAGCCTGGCGCTCCTCCTTGGTCAGGTCGTGGATAATGAGGCCCACGGTCAGGCCCATGAAGCGGTGGACCTTGCCCATCCACTCGCTGTCGCGCTTGGCCAGATAGTCGTTGACGGTGACGATATGAACGCCATTGCCGGAGAGGGCGTTGAGGTAGGCAGGCAGAGTGGCCACCAGGGTCTTGCCTTCACCGGTTTTCATCTCGGCGATGCGTCCCTGATGCAGGACAATGCCGCCGATGAGCTGCACCCGGTAGGGCCGCAGGCCCAGCACCCGGTCCGCCGCCTCCCGGACGGCGGCAAAGGCCTCCGGCAGGATATCGTCCAGGGTCTCCCCCTGCTGCAGGCGCTGCTTGAACTCCGGGGTCTTGGCCTGAAGCTGCTCGTCGGTGAGCTGGCGGTATTCGTCCTCCAGGGCCTCGATCTTGTCGGCGATGGGATAAATGGACTTCAGCTCCCGCTGGCTGTAGGTTCCGAAAATTTTCTGGATCAGTCCCATAGTTTGATTCCTTTCTGCTGATAAAAAAGGTGCAAAGCACCAGAATATACAAATACCTATATAGTATACCACACCGCCCCCGGCTATGCAAATGAAAAACTTATGAACAAGCCCGGGGAAAGCGCCTGAAATCGCGGCCTCACAGTTTTGTCGAAAAAATCTATCATCTTAACGCGTTTTTAGCGTTTTCTTAACGCGGATATATGATACAATACTGTCATCAACCAGGGGAGAGGGGTAATTGACCTTGAAGCACTTTCAGATCCGCTGGCCCCGGGAGTGGCTGAAGCGGACCCGCCTGTTCCGGACGGACATGCTGTCCTATTCCGGAAAGGACTTCATCGTGTCCGTGTCGCTGTATCTGGTGTCGGTGATCTGCTGCCTGGTGCTGCGGAACTTCGATCCCCAAAACGACACCAGCTATGTGTCCATGATCTTTCTGCTGGACGTATTCATGACGGCTCTGCTGACGGACGGCTTCTTTTTCAGTCTGACCATCGCCGTGTTCGCAGTGCTCAGCGTGGACTATATCTTCACCCCGCCGTATTGGGAGGTCAGCTTCACGCTGGCCGGCTTCCCGCTGACGTTTTTGGTGATGATGACTATTTGCGTTGCCACCGGCATCGTTACCAGCCGGGCCAAGCGGGTCAGCGAGATGGAACGGGAGGCTGAGCGGGAAAAGATCCACAGCAACCTTCTGCGGGCCGTATCCCACGATATCCGCACCCCGCTGACAGGCATTGTGGGGGCCACCAACGTTCTGCTGGAGCAGGATGCCGACCTGACACCGCAGCAGCGGCGGGAGCTGCTGCAAAACGCCAACGAGGAGGCCCAATGGCTCATCCACATTGTGGAGAACCTCCTGTCCATCACCCGCATCGGCGCGGGAGAGGACGCCCGGGTCACCAAGACCCCAGAGGCAGCGGAGGAGGTCATTGAGGGCGCTGTGGGCAAATTCCGGCGGAGCTATCCTCAAATCGACGTGCGGGTGGACCTGCCGGAGGACTTCTTTCTGGTGCCCATGGACCCGCTGCTGATCCAGCAGGTGCTGACGAACCTTCTGGAAAACGCCGCCGTTCACGGCGTCACCACCACCCAGGTAACGGTGTCCTTGGAAAAGCGCGGCCGGTGGGCCCGGTTCACCGTGGAGGACAACGGCCGCGGCATTCCGGAGCCTCGGCTGCACAACCTGTTCGACGGCACCCAGAGCGCCCAGCAGGGAGACAGCACCCGCAGCATGGGCATTGGCCTGTCCGTGTGCAAAACCGTGGTGGCGGCCCACCGCGGCAAAATAAAAGGAGAAAACAAAAAGGGGGGCGGCGCCCGGTTCACCGTGGACCTACCCCTGGAGGAGGAAGAACATGAAGATCAAGGATAAGATTTTGATCGTGGAGGATGAGCAGAGCATCAGCAATTTCATCTCCATGGTCCTCAACGCCAATGGGTATGACACCATCATCGTGGGCAGCGGTGAAGAAGCGCTGACCATGATCGCCTCCCACTGCCCGGACCTGATTGTTCTGGACCTGGGCCTGCCGGATATGGACGGCATGGAGGTGCTCAAGTCCGTGCGCAAATGGTCCAACCTGCCGGCGGTGGTGGTGTCCGCCCGGAACCATGAGCACGACAAGGTGGACGCCCTGGATTACGGCGCCGACGACTATCTGGTGAAGCCCTTCGGCACCTCCGAGCTGCTGGCCCGCATCCGCACCGCCATCCGCCATACCCGCACCACCCTGGCCAATTCCCAGATCGCCCAGTCCGGCAAATTCACCGCCGGGGACCTGACCATCGACTATGACAAGCATCAGGTGCTGATCCGGGGCGAAAACGCCAAGCTGACGGTGAACGAATACAAGATCGTGGCCCTGCTGGGCAAATATGCCGGCAAGGTGCTGACCTATGACTTCATCATCCGGGAGCTGTGGGGTCCCAAGGCCAAGGCCGACAACCAGATCCTGCGGGTGAACATGGCCAATATCCGCCGCAAGATCGAGGAGACGCCCGGCCAGCCCCAGTACATCTTCACCGAGGTGGGCGTGGGCTACCGCATGCGGGAAGGCGACTGACTTTTTTGAAACACTCAGATACCGGTGGGGGCTTCCCTGCCGGTATTTGTATTTAACGGTTGTTTTTTTGATTTGTATCCGTTTTGTAACTACTTATTTGTGCATCGTGCTGTATAATAAGAGATATTCCGAAGCATAAAAGGAGGAGCCCGCCATGGGAAACGCACCTGATCTGGACTGGGGGAAGCTATTCAAGGCTGTATGGAGATATGTTCTGCTGCTTATGGGCGCATGGCTGGCCCTGCGCTATTGCAGCTATCACGACAGTGTCATGGGCATGTTCTTCGTGGCCTGCGTGGTGGTGATCATCTGCACCGCCATGATCGTCCGCCGGCTGAACCGGCTGCAAAAGACCATGGAGGAAAAAAAAGTAACCGCACTCCGTTTATTATTTAACGGGTTTCGTAGCAATTGTGTATCAAAATTGTAAAATAGGACTATCTTTTTCCAAACGTATATGGTACAATCAGAATATCCCGAATGTACGCAGTACAACACTGTGCCGAAAAAGGTAGGTCTTATCTTATGGAACACAACGCGATCCTGGACAGCCGGCTGTCCCTGAGCAGCAACATTCCCCTGTACGCCCAGCTGGTGGGCATCATCAAGCGGGAGATCTCCTCCGGCGCGCTGAAGATCGGGGACCTGCTGCCGTCGGAGGCGGAGCTGTGCCGGGCGCTGGATATCAGTCGAAACACCGCCCGCCAGGCCATCGGCGAGCTGGAGGACGAGGGCCTGGTGGTCCGCAAGCGGGGCAAGGGCACCTTCGTGGCCGACCCCAACAGCAACCGCCGGGGCGTGCGCTACTCCTTCACCACGGAGGTCTCCTCCCTGGGCAAGACGCCGTCGTCCACCCTGGTGGATTTCGGCGTGGTGATCCCCACCCGGGCCATCTGCCAGCGGATGGACCTGCAGGAGGGCACCCACGTCTATTGCTTCACCCGCATCCGCAATGTGGATGGGGAGCCGCTGATCCTGGAAACCTCCTACTATCCCCAGTACATTTATCCCAATCTCACCCGGGAGATGGTCCAGACCCACAGCTTCTACAGTCTGCTGTACCATGTGGGCATCACACCCTTTTCCGCAGAGGATACCTATGAATCCGTGATCCTGGATGCCCCCCGGGCCAGCCTTCTGGGCGTGGAGCCCGGCAGCTGCGCCTTTTACCATCAGCGCCGCACCCGCACCGAGGATGGCCGCATTTATGAGTACACCCGCAGCTATATCCGCGGCGACCGGGTCCGTCTGGACGTGCATATGCAGAAAAGCGGCATGAGCTTCAGCCGCATCATCGACTGAACGATCAGCCCCTCCGGCCCAGGCCGGAGGGGCTGATTTATGCGCGGTCATTCCCCGGCGGTGTCCGTGGGAGCCGGTATTTCTTCATAGAACACGTCCAGAATCAGGTCGTACAGGGCCTGCTGATCCACCGTCAGCTCCACCCGGTTGCCCTGGCCCAGAACAGCATCGCCGGTAACCCGGAGCATATCCCCGGAAAAGCTCATGCCCGCGGCCTGGGTGGCCAGATAAGACAGCTTGCCCAGGTCCAGGTCCGTCAGCACATAGTCGCTGACGGCGTTATACAGAGGAACGACGCTGGCGGGGCTGGCCGCCACCCGGTCCTTGGCCTGGCTGATCAGGGCCAGCATATACTGCTTCTGCCGCTTCATGCGGTCCTCGTTGCCGGTGGCATCGCCCCGGCGGGCCTGGATATACAGCCGCGCCTGCCGCCCGGTAAGGGTCACATCCTGGCCCGGGTACATGTTCCACCCGTTGGGAACATCGGTGAAGGGATAGTCGTCCAGCACACTGACGGTGACGCCGCCCACGGCGTCGTTGAGCCGCCCGATGCCGCCCATATAAAAGGCGGCGCAGCCGTCGAACTGCAAGCCGTAAAACAGCTGGGACACCGCCTCCTGGCACAGGCGGCAGCTCTCATACAGGCCGTCTCCGTTGGAGTAGGACAGGGCCAGCTGGGTGTGGGCCGCGCCGGACACCTGACCGTTCTGGTCCAGCACCGCAATATCGCACATGGTGTCCCGGGACACGGAAATCAGTGTCATCCGGTTGGCGTCGGTGTCCAGGGCCGCCACCAGGATCACGTCCGCCTGGTTGTCGCTGCCATAGGGCAGGGGCGCGGCAGGCTTGTTGTCGGAATCCACGCCGATAAGCAGCAGATTCACCATATGGTCCTTATAGCGGTAGTATTTGCCGTCGTGGAGGACGGTGTAGCTGTCCAGCTGCTGGGTATCGTCAGGGGTGTCGGTGGGGGCCGCGCCCTGGTTCCGCAGGCTGCTGCGCCCGTGGAGCCAGATCCCCGCCACCACGGCGCACAGCGTCAGCGTCACCGCCATAAGGATGATGAAAATCAGCAGCGGCGTGGACAGGCGCTTTTTCTTCTGTTCCGGCTGGGTCTGTTTTTCCTGTTCCATAGGGTCTCCTTGTCTCATTGGGGTCGTTTATTTGACCACGTCATATGTCTCCGTCAGCACACCCTGGAGCAGAAACCGCTGCATGCGGTTCTGGCGGTAGCAGGTGGACAGAGTCAGCACCCGATCCCCTGCCTGAGGAAACAGGTCCCGGCGGTAATTGGCGTTGATGGCCTCCCCCAGGGAGGCAAAATAGTCCGCAAACTGCTGGGGGTCCGTAAAATCGTGGCACAGCAACAGGTGCTCGCTGGAGTGGGGATAGGCGGCGAAAATGGTGTATTCATACACCTTGTCCGGGGTGTAAACGATAATCTTCTGGTTTTTGGCGAAAAACTCCGCATCGGCAAAGTTGTTCACCTGGGCAAACATGGTCTGGGACTGGCGGTTGTGGCCATACAGCACCGTCACCGGGTCCTGAAAGGTGGTGGTGTTGTACCGCTGGGAAAAAATGCTGCCGCCGGAGTAATAGGACCGATCCACCCCGTGATCGTCGTAAAACAGGTCGTCTGCGGCGCTCTGGACCACGGCGTAGTTGATGTTGGTGCCGGGCACCTCGATCCAGGCGTAGATTTCCGGATTGACGTCGTGGAGGCTGTCAAAGTCCACATTGATGGCCATATATTTGCCGTCGTCCTGGGGGTCCAGGGGCTCCACCACCTGGCCGGAGCGGACGCCGCTGCCCAGCTTATCGCTGACAGACTTGCCCCGGACATACTGGACGATAAACAGAATGCAGAAAACACACACGATCACCGCAATAACGGCCACCACCGTCAGCAGGATGCGCACAGGACGCTTCATAGGACATTTCTCCTTTGTTCAGAACGGAAAAAAGGCCCCATAAACGGCACAGCATTTATGGGGCTCCTTCTTTATAAAATGGGGACGTTTTATGCCCGGGCACGGGCCTTTTTGGTGCAGACATAGGCCACGCCGCCGCTGACGGCAATGGTCATCACCACGCTGCCGATGCCCAGGTCGTAACCGGTCTGGGGAGAGGTGGGCGTGGTATCGGTGTTGTCGTCATGCTTGGGACTGGGGACATAGCCGCCGTCGGCAAAGGCAGTGACGGAGAGCATGCAGCCCAGCATCACAATAACCGTCAGCATAGCAAGAATCTTTTTCATGGTAACATAACCCTCCATTACCTCATTCGTTACCACCATATAATGTACACTTACGGAAAAAGCAAGTACTTTTTTGCAGAAACTCAAAAATCATCTATTGAAGTGGGCAGCACTTACACCCCTGTCAGGTCAAACGCCGGGGTATACTCCTCCCGGGCGGAGGTGCGCTCCTGGGTGAAGCCGTCGCGGATGCCGCAGTTTTCCATATAGGCTGCCGCCGCCCGATACTCCGCCCGGGTAACGTGGCGGGCCAGCGGGCCCACGGCTCCGGGCTGGGGCGTGTACTGGCTCATCAGGGAAAACAGCACCTCCCCGGGCCGGAAGGTCTCCGCCACCCAGTCAATGACCCGGCGGGTATTATCCAGCTGTCCCGGCAGTACCAGGTGTCGGATCAGCACCCCCCGCACCAGCAGGCCGTCCCGCAGCTGATAGGGTCCCGTCTGGCGGAACATCTCGCATATGGCGCTTCGCGCCGCGGCGGGATAGTCTCCGGCGCCGGACAGCCGCCGGGCCGGCTCCTCCAGGGCGTATTTCATGTCCGGCAGATATACCTGCACCTTGCCCTCCAGCAGGCGGAGCGTCTCCACCCGCTCATAGCCGCCGGTGTTGCACACCACCGGCACCGGCAGGGACGGCTCCAGGGCCTGAGCCACCCAGGGAGCGAAGTGTCCCGGCGTCACCAGGTTGATGTTGTGAGCGCCCTGCCGGATCAGCTCCCGGAAGATCTCCCGCAGCCGGTCCACGGACACGGGCTTTCCCACGCCCTGGGCGGAGATCTCATGGTTCTGACAGAATACGCAGCCCAGGGTGCAGCCGGAGAAGAACACCGTGCCGCTGCCCCGGGTGCCGCTGATGCAGGGCTCCTCCCACATGTGGAGCCCCGCCCGGGCCACCACCGGCCCTGCCGGCATCCGGCAGAAGCCGCTTCCCGCCGTCTCCGTGCGCTCCGCGCCGCACAGCCGGGGGCAAAGGGTGCATCTCATACCTTGTGAATATCGAAGTCCGGGCCCAGGTCCCCTGCCATCCAGTGGCGGCGGCAGAGGCTGGTATACCGGTCGTTGGCCCCCAGCACCACCTGCTCGCCTTCCTTCACCACCCGGCCCTGCCCGTCAAACCGTGCGTTGAAGGCGGCCTTTTTGCCGCACCAGCAGACGGTCTTGACCTCCTCCAGCTTGTCCGCCATAGCCAGCAGATAATAGCTGCCCTCGAACAGCTGGCCCCGGAAGTCTGCCTTCAGGCCGTAGCACAGCACGGGGATGCCGCAGTCGTCCACCAGGTGGACCAGGTAAAATACCTCATCCTTGGTGAGAAACTGGGCCTCGTCAATGATGATGCAGGCGTATTTCTGCAATTCCTCATCGGGCCGGGCCCGCATTTCGTCAAAATACACACAGGGATGGGTCAGGCCGATGCGGGAGGTAACCATGTGATCTCCGTCCCGGGTGTCCAGGCGGGGCTTCACCATCAGGGTCTCCTGGCCCCGCTCCTCGTAATTGAACCGCGCCATCAGGGCGTTGGCGGTTTTGCTGGAGCCCATGGCCCCATATTTGAAATAAAGCTGCGCCATCGTCATTCTCCTTCTGCGGGCAGGGCCCGCGTGAATTTTTCAAAGGCGGAGGGCACCGCCAGCCGGGCCCGTATCGTCCCATCGGCCCAGAGCCAATCCTCCGGCCCCCGGCCCTTCACCTGCACCAGGTAGCCGGTCATGTCCCAGCGGATGTGGGTGAACAGGTGCCTGGCCTCCAGCTGCCGCAGCCACCGGTGGGCCGTCAGGCCCCAGGCGCGCAGCTGCTGCGCCGCCTGTTCCTCCGTCAGCCGTCCGGGAACATGGGGATATTCCCACAGTCCCGCCAGAAGTCCGGTATCCGGCCGCTGCCGCAGGGCCACCCCCTCCGGCCCCAGCAGCAGGAACACGGTTTTTTCCTCCCGGCGCTTCTCCTTCTTCGGGGCCCGCACCGGCAGCTCCCGCTGGCAGCCCTGCTCCCGGGCGGCACAGAATGCCGCCGCCGGGCAGCTATCGCACAGAGGCGCGCTGTTGGGCAGGCACACCCCGGCTCCCAGGTCCATCAGCGCCTGGTTGAAGGCCCCCGGGGCTTCCCGTGGCATAGCCGCCTCCATCCACCGCCGGAACTGCCGCCGGTTTTTCTGGTCCAGAATATCCAGCCGGCAGCCGCCTACCCGGGCCGCCACCCGCAGCACGTTGCCGTCCACCGCCGGGACAGGCTCCCCAAAGGCGATGGACAAAATGGCTCCGGCGGTATAGTCCCCGATGCCGGGCAGGGCGGTCAGCTCCTCATACGTCCGGGGAAACGCCCCGCCGTACTGCTCCGCGACGATCTGCGCCGCCCGGCGCAGATTCCGGGCCCGGCTGTAATAGCCCAGGCCCTCCCACAGCTTCATCAGCTGCCCCTCGTCGCAGGCGGCCAAAGCCTCCACCGACGGGTACGCCGCCATGAACCGCTGAAAATACGGGATCACCGCCGCCACCCGGGTCTGCTGCAGCATGATCTCCGACACCCAGGTCCGGTAGGCGGACACCTGCTCCCGCCAGGGCAGCACCCGGCGGTTTTCCCGGTACCAGGGCAGCAGCGCCCCGGGCAGCCGGTTGAGTTTTTCCTGTATTGCATCCATATCCTAAAACCTCGCGGCATAGCCGCACCGGCGGCACAGCTCCTCCGCCGGACGGCGGCGGGAGAAGCCCTCCCGGATGGCCGCCGCCCGTGGCGATGCCAGAATCTCCTCCACTGGCTGGTCAAACAGATTCCCCAGGGCCATGCGTCCCTCTCCGTCCAGGCAGCAGGGCACCGCCGTGCCGTCGCACAAAACAGCCAGCTGCTGCCGCAGCCCGTGGCAGAACTCCGCGCCGCTCTCCGGAGCCTCCGGGTCCGGCCAATCAAATTTTTCCGCCTGCTCCAGGAAAACATTCGCGGAAAGCCTCCGGTTCCCCCGGCGGTCCGTGGGGATAGACAGCACGTCCCGGCCCAGCTGTTCCCCCAGGAAGGCCAGCACCTGACCGTTGCAGCTGTCCCGCCCGCCGATGTTCCACAGGCGCAGGGCACACAGAGTCCCCTCCGCCGAGGCCCGGCAGCAGAAATCCCACACGCCGGAAAGATATTCCTCCATGCTGCCGGGGCAGTCGTTTCCCTCGAAGCTGTGGAGGGATACGCTGACCTTATGCACGCCGGACAGGGCCTGTCCCCGCCGGGGCAGCAGCGTCCCGTTGGTGGTGACACACACCCGGAAGCCCAGCTCCCGGGCAACGGCCAGGAGCTCCTCCAGCTGCGGGTGCAGCAGCGGCTCCCCCATCACATGGAGGTACAGATACTCCGTGTGGCCGCGGAGCCTTTCCGCCAGGATCCGGAACTCTGCCGGGGCCAGGAACCGCGCCGGGCGGCCGGTGCCGGGGCAGAAGGAACAGGAGAGATTGCACACATTGGTGATCTCCACATATACCCGCTTGAACACATCGCTGCCCCCTTTCCCAGCACTTGAATTGTTATTTTACCACGTTTTCGCCCTTTTGCATAGCGCCGGGAACCAAATGTTCAAAAAAAGGTAATGACTTTTCACCCGCAATCGGTTACAATAGAGCCACTTGAATCGTATTGGAGGAATTTCCCCTTGAAAAAGCTCTATGACGCCGCCGACCGCTTCTGCGCCCGGCATCCCCGGTTCGGTATTCCGGACCTTATGCGCTGGATCGTCATCGGCAATGTGGTGGTCTATGTGCTGATGCTGCTGACCATGCGCACCGACGCCAATGCCGTGAGCTTCCTGTATCTCAACGGCAGCAAGGTGCTCCACGGGGAGCTCTGGCGCATCGTCACCTTTATTTTCGTCCCCACCAGCTCCAGTCCCCTCCGACTGGCCCTCAGCCTGTATCTTTACTACTGGATCGGTTCGTCCCTGGAGCACCAGTGGGGCACCGCCCGCTTCAACCTCTATTACTGGAGCGGCGTGCTTCTGACGGTGATCGCCACCCTGGTTGCCTCCGCCATTTCCGGCGTGGGCTATTCCGTGGGCGGCACGGGATATGTGAACCTGTCCATGTTCCTGGCCTTTGCCTTCCTGTTTCCGGATACCCAGCTGCTGCTGTTCTTTTTCATCCCCGTGAAGATCAAATGGCTGGCGTGGCTGGATATCGCGGTGTTTGTCATCGGCATTGTGCAGTCCCTGCTGGCAGGCAGCTGGCTGGGAGCCATCCTGCCGGTGGTGGCGCTGCTGAACTTTCTGGTGTTCATCTGGCCCGCTATCGACGCGTTTATCCAGCGCCGGAAATACCAGCACGCGCCCCAGACGGTAAACTTCAAAAAGGCCGTGCGGCAACAGCAGCAGCAAAAGGGCTATCACCACAAATGCGCCGTCTGCGGCCGCACGGACACGGACTATCCCGACCTGCAATTCCGCTATTGCAGCAAGTGCGTCGGCTACCGCTGCTTCTGCCAGGACCACATTTTCTCCCACGTCCACTTCACCGAGGAGGACCAATAACCCACCCGCAATCAAAAAAGAGAGCACCGCCGCGGCGGTGCTCTCTTTTTTGCCGTTATTTCTTGTCCTCGGATGCGAAAATCTGTTCAAATTCCTGGGCTGTCATGGTCTCATGCTGGAGCAGGAACTCCGCCACCTCTGTCAGCTGAGGGCGGTATTTTTCCAGAATCTCCGTGCAGCGGCCATAGGCCTCGTCCAGGATGCGGCGGATCTCCCGGTCCATCTCCGCCGCCGTTTCCTCGGAATAGGGGCGGGTCTGGGCCATGGACCGGCCGATGAACACCTCGTCGTGTCCCGCGTCAAAGGCCACGCTGCCCATGCGGTCGGACATGCCGTAGGTCCCCACCATTTTCCGGGCCAGCTGGGTGGCCCGGCTGATGTCGTTGGAGGCGCCGGTGGAGATATCTCCCAGCACCAGCTGCTCCGCCGCCCGGCCGCCCAGAAGCCCCGCAATGCTGTTGAGCAGATGGGTGCGGGACAGATAGCTGCGATCCTCGTCGGGCAGGAAGATGGTCATGCCGCCTGCCTGGCCCCGGGGCACAATGGTGATCTGATGCACGGGGTCCAGATCCGGCAGGGTGTGCATCACCACGGCGTGGCCCGCCTCGTGATAGGCGGTGAGCCGGCGCTCGTGCTCGGGGATCACCCGGCTGTGCTTCTCGGGTCCCGCGATGACCTTGATGACGGACTGCTGCAGGTCGGCCATGGTGATGGCCTTCTCGTCCCGGCGTCCGGCCAGCAGGGCCGCCTCGTTCAGCAGGTTTTCCAGGTCTGCGCCGGTAAAGCCGGAGGTGCCCTTGGCCAGCTTCTCCAGGTCCACATCCTCCGCCAGGGGCTTGTTCTTGGCGTGGACGGCCAGGATCTCCTGGCGGCCCTTGATATCCGGCAGGCCCACATACACCTGGCGGTCGAACCGTCCGGGGCGCAGCAGGGCCGGGTCCAGAATGTCCACCCGGTTGGTGGCGGCCAGGACCACCACGCCCTGGTTGGCGGCAAAGCCGTCCATTTCCACCAGCAGCTGATTCAGGGTCTGCTCCCGCTCGTCGTGGCCGCCGCCCAGACCGCTGCCTCTCTGGCGGCCCACGGCGTCGATCTCGTCGATAAAAATGATGGCCGGGGAATTCTGCTTGGCCTGGTGAAACAGGTCCCGGACCCGGGACGCACCCACGCCTACATACATCTCCACAAAATCGGAGCCAGAGATGGAAAGGAATTTCACCCCTGCTTCACCGGCCACGGCCTTGGCCAGCAGGGTCTTGCCGGTGCCCGGAGGGCCCACCAGCAGCACGCCCTTGGGGATGCGGGCCCCCAGGGCCAGGTATTTATCCGGCTGGCGCAGGAACTCCACGATCTCCCGGAGCTCCTCCTTCTCCTCGTCGGCGCCCGCCACATCACGGAAGGAAACCTTGCTGTCCTGAGGCACGTCCTGGATCCGGGCGTCGCCGAAGTGTGACATCCGGTCCTGGGCCCCGCCGGGGCCTGCCCCGGTCATCCGTGCCATCAGATTCATCAGCAGGATGAATCCCAGAATCACCGCCACATAGGGTAGCAGGATCTGGAGCCAATTGGTAGAGTGGTCGGCGTGATAGGTATAGTCCTTGATGATCCCCTGCTGGTTCTGCTGCACCACCAGATCGTTCAGGTCGTTGTAAAACACCTGGAAATCATACAGATCACAGCTGACGGTGCTGCCGTCCTGGAGCTTGGCTGTGAGCCGGGTGTTGCTGATGGCAAACTCCTGGACCTTCTCGTCCTGAAACAGCTGCCGCAGCTGGGCATAGCTGATGGTGCCGGCGCTGCGCATGCCCGTCACCAGGTAGTATACGAAGCATGCAGCCAGCAGCAGGAGCAGCGCGGCCCCCCAGCCGAATTTTCGCTTGGCAGTCAATAAAGGCCCCCCTCTCTTTTAATGAATGACGCGGACGCCCCGCCAGCTGTTGTCCGGCAGGACGGAAATGCCCACCATCACCCGGGCCCGGATGTGGTCCACGGAAATATAAGGTTCGTTCCAGAACCGGGCGTCGTTGGAGCCGGTGCGGTTGTCGCCCATGAAAAAGACGCAGCCTTCCGGCACCTGGAAGCTGGCGTTGGACTGGGTAATGCCCTGCCTGGGCAGATACGCCTCATCCAGCATCTCACCGTTGACATAGGTATAGCCGTCCCGGAACGCGATGTCGTCCCCGGGCAGACCCACCACCCGCTTCACCAGCAGCTTGTTCAGCTCGTCGCTCCAGAAGGTGACGATATCCCCCCGCTCCGGCGTGGGGTCCGACACCATATACGGCAGCTGCCACGAGATCAGCAGGGTGTGCTCTGGAATGGTGGTCTCCATGGACCCGGAGGGCACCCAGCTCAACTGGAAGATCACCTTGAACAGCACCACGATCACCGCGGCGGTAACGATCAGATAGCCCCAGTTGCTCCAAAAGCTGCCCCTGTCCTCCGGGGCCAGGCGTTTGCCCCCAATGGGGCGCCTCTCTTGTTCTTCCACAGGAATGCTCCTCCCTTCCTCCACTGGGCCGATGCCCGATTGTTACTTGGTATAAACCTCCGGCTTCAGAACGCCGATATAGGGCATATTGCGGTACTGCTGGCAGTAATCCAGGCCGTAGCCCACCACGAACTCGTCGGGCACCACGAACCCGGCCAGGTCGGCGGTGATGGCCTTCTCCCGGCGGGCGGGCTTATCCAGCAGAGTAACGATGGTGATGCTCTTGGCCCCCTTGGCCAGCATATAGTCCTTCAAAAAGGCCAGGGTGTTGCCGGAGTCCAGAATGTCCTCCACCACGATGATGTCCCGGCCGTTGATGTCCCGCTGCAGGTCCCGGGTGATCTGGACGCTGCCGGAGGACTTGGTAGCGTTTTTATAAGAGGACAGGCCGATGAATTCCACCTCGCTCTTCAGCTGGGCGGCGCGGACCAGGTCCGCCATAAAAATGAAGCACCCATTGAGAACGCCCACGAACATGGGGTTCTTGTCGTGGAACCGCTCATACAGCCGGTCGCCCAGCTCCTGGATGCGGGCTTGGATCTCGTCCTGGGTGATGAGGACCTTCAGAATATCCTGGTCCATATTGCTCTTAGCCATTGTGGTTTCCTCCATTTGTTGATACAATAATCTCTGTATATAGGCCGGTTTTCTCCGGCAGAAATTCAACATCCGTGCCCACGCCCCACAGGGCGGCAGGCCGGTCCCCGACGCACAGCACCGGGATGCGCCCGCGCTTTTCCGGAGGAACCCCCCGGTCCGCCAGCAGACGCTTGACGCTGCGCCCGCCCCGGCTGCCGGGCAGGGTCAGCCGGTCGGCCCCCCGATAGGGCCGCACGGAAAGCGCACCGTTTATCTTATCACAGTTCAGCAGGATTGCATCCCTTTTTTGTGAAAAATTTCCCGTGGTTTTCCGGACGGAAATTGTATATTCTCCCCAAAAATTCTCCCCCGGCTCCAGGGGCATGGGCCCCAGGGGCGGCTCCGGCGGCAGCAGGGTCAGCTTTCCGTTCCGGCACAGGGCCATGGCTCCGTCGGGCAGCGCCGTCATGCCGCCGCCCTCCAGAAGCTCCGCCATAGCCCGGTAGTGGGCGGCGGTGAAGTCCTTTTTCCCCACCGGCAGACGGCCGGCCAGCAGGCGCAGGGCCCTCAGCCGCAGCACCTCCGGCGCGGACAGCAGCCTCTCCCGGCTGGCGGACAGTCCCTCCTGCGGCAGATATGCTGCCGCCAGAGAGTCCAGAAACGCGTCCTCCCGCCGCAGCAGCTCCGCCGTGCGGCAGATGCTGGCGGCGGCCCCGGGGTGCAGGGACAGAAGCCCGGGCATGACCTCCCGGCGCAGCCGGTTCCGGCCCAGGGAGGTGTCCCGGTTTGTCTCGTCCTCCACGTGGGACAGGCCGTGTGTTTTCAGGTATGTCTCGATGTCGTCCCGGGACGTTTCCAGCAGGGGGCGGACGATGCGCCCCCGCACCGGCGGAATGCCCGCCAGCCCCTGCATGCCCGTACCCCGGACCAGGTTCAGCAGCACTGTCTCCGCCTGGTCGGCGGCATGGTGGGCGGTGGCAATGCGCTGAGCGCCCAGGCTGTCCGCTGTGCGGCGGAAAAAGTCGTACCGGGCCATGCGTCCAGCCTCCTCCAGGCCGACACCCCGCTGCCGGGCCAGGGCGGGCACGTCCGCCCGCTCCACCGTCAGGGGAACGTCCAGCTCCCGGCACAGCTGCCGGACAAAGGCCACGTCCCGGCCTGCCGTGGGCCGCTGGCCGTGGTCCAGATGGGCCGCCGCCACGGAAAATTCCCGGGGCATGGTGGCCAGATAGTGCAGCAGGCACACGGAGTCCCGCCCCCCGGACACAGCCACCAGCATGGTGCCGCCGGAGGGGGGCAGCATGCCCCACCGCTCCATAAACGGACGCAGGTCCATTATCCTTCCTCCTGATAGCGGTTTTCCAGAGTGCCGAAGGAGGTGTATTCCGGCAGCCACCGCAGCTCCACCTTGCCGGTCTCGCCGTGGCGGTTTTTGGCCACGATGCACTCGGCGATGTTGCGCTTTTCGGAATCGCTGTTGTAATAATCGTCCCGGTACAGGAACATAACGATGTCGGCGTCCTGCTCGATGGCGCCGGATTCGCGGAGGTCCGACAGCATGGGCCGCTTGTCGTCCCGCTTTTCATTGGCACGGGACAGCTGGGACAGACACAGCACCGGCACCTGCAGCTCTTTAGCCATGATCTTCAGCATACGGCTGATGTCCGACACCGCCTGCTGGCGGTTTTCGCCGCTGTAGCCCTTGCCCCCGGCGGAGGTCATCAATTGCAGATAGTCGATGACCACCAGGCCCAGATCGTCCAGACGGCGGCACTTGGCGTTCATGTCCGCCACCGTCAGCAGGGGGTTGTCATCGATGCGGATGTCCAGCCGGCTGAGGGTAGACGCGCCCTCGGCAATGCGGACCCAGTCGCTCTCCCGCAGGTTGCCGGTGACCAGACGGGTATTGTCGATGAGGCCCTCCCCGGCCAGGAGCCGGGTCACCAGCTGCTCCCGGGACATTTCCAGAGAGAACACGGCCACAGTCTTCTGGGATGCCTTGGCGGCGTTCACTGCCACATTCAGCGCCATACTGGTTTTGCCCATACCGGGGCGGGCAGCCAGCAGCAGCAGGTCCGACTTATTCAGGCCGTTGATCTTCCGGTCCACGTCGGAAAAGCCGGTGGTCAGCCCCGGCATAGTCTCTCCGCCGGCGGCGGTAAGCTCTCCCAGCCGCTCCAGGACGGATTGCAGCACCACGCTGATGGGCACCATGTTCTGGGCGCTGCGGCCCCGGCGGATGGCATAGATCTTCTGCTCCGCCGCCTCCAGAACCTTGGACGCCTCCCCGGCGCCCTCCTGGACCATGGCGGTGATGTCCGACGCGGCGGCGGCCACCGCCCGCAGCAGGGCCTTTTCCCGGACGATCCGGACATATTCCATGACGTTGGCGCTGGTGGGGGTCACCTCCATCAGCTGGACCAGATAGCTCCGGGTGTCGTCGGTGGACAGGCCCGCCCGCTCCATCTCTCCCGCCACGGTAACGCCATCGATGGGCTTGGAGTAGACGAACATGGAATAGATGGTCTCGAAAATCTCCCGATTCCGGCGCAGATAGAAGTCCTCCGGCTGGAGCTTATCCATCACGTCCTTCACGCAGTCGGCGTCGATGAGCATAGAGCCCAGCACCGCCTGCTCCGCCTCCGGAGAGTGGGGCATCTGGCGAATCAGCAATTCATCCGTGGGCATGAGAATCCGCTCCTTTCCATAAGCTGTAAGGTTTTTTTGCTTTACTTGGCCTCGCAGACCAGAACGTTCACCAGGCCGCTGATCTCATAGCCCAGCTTGGCCTTGACCTGGTAGCCGCCGAAGGACTTGATGGCGTCAGGCAGCACCAGCTTCTTGCTGTCCAGCTCCAGGCCGAACTGCTCCTTCAGCGCGGCGGAGATCTCCTTGGTGGTGACGGAGCCGAACAGCTTGCCGCCCTCGCCGCCCTTGCAGGGGATCTTCACCTGAATGCCCTTGAGCTGCTCGGCAATAGCCTGAGCCGCGGCCTTTGCCTCGGCATCGGCCTTGGCCTTGGCCTTTTCCTGCAGGCGCATGGTGTTCATGGCGTCGGCGGTGGCAGGAATGGCGTCGCCCTTGGGCAGCAGGAAGTTGCGGGCATAGCCCTCGGCCACCTCGATCATCTGGCCCTTCTTGCCCTTGCCGCGGATATCCTTCTGTAAGATCACTTTCATGATTGGTTCCTCCTATTTGCTATATTACTTTTCAAAATACTCGTCAATGGCCCGTAGGAGAGCCGTGCGGGCAACGGCAATGTTCGGAGTGTTCAGCTGGCCCCCGGCGGTAGTGGAATTGCCGCCGCCGCCCAGAGCCTCCACAATGACCTGCACGTTGACCTCGCCCAGAGAGCGGGCGGAAATGTACACCCCCTGGTCCTTGGGATACAGGACAAAGGAGGCCCGGATACCCTTGAGGGTCAGCAGCTCGTCGGCGGCCTTGGCGGCCGTCACCCGGTCGCAGGTGGTGTCCAGGGCCGCAATGGCCAGATCCCCGCGGTACAGCTGGGCCTGCCGGATAATGTCGTACCGGGCGATCATGGATTTCAGGTCCCCCTGGAACATCCGCTGCACGTCGGAGGTATCGGCCCCGGCCCGGCGCAGATAGGCCGCCGCCTCAAAGGTGCGGCCGCCGGTGCGGTTGGTGAAATTCTTGGTATCCAGCACGATACCGGCCAGCAGGGCCTCCGCCTCGCACTTGAGGATGTCCCCGGGCTCCACCAGGTATTGCAGCAGCTCCGTCACCAGCTCCGAGGCGGAGGAGGCATAGGGCTCGTGATAATTCAGAGCCATTTTTTCGATATAGCTGCTGCCCCGGCGGTGGTGGTCGATGACCGCCACCCGGTTGCAGGTCTCCAGCAGCTGCTCGGACTCCACGCTGCCGGGGCGGTTGGTGTCCACCACCACCAGCAGGGTGCCGGGCTGGACCTTCAGAAAGGCCTCGCTGCCGGTGATAAAGGCCCCGTGATACTCCGGCTGGCCCGCCAGCTTACGCAGCATAGGGTGAACGGCATTGTTTTCCGTGTCAATGACGATCTGGCACTTTCTGCCCCGCTTGCGGGCAATGCAGCACACGCCCGCCGCCGCGCCCAGGGAATCCATATCCGCATAGCTGTGGCCCATGACGTACACCTGACGGGCGTCGTCCATCAGCTCGCCCAGGGCGTTGGCCATGACCCGGGATTTCACCTTGGTGCGTTTTTCCGTGGTCTTGGCCCGGCCGCCGTAAAACTGGAAGTTCATCCGGTCCTTTACCACCGCCTGGTCGCCGCCGCGGCTCAGGGCCATCTCCAGGGCCATAGACGCATTTTTGAACAGGGCGTCGAAGCTGTCGGCATCCCGGCCCACGCCGATGGACAGAGTGGCCGCTACGCCGCCTGCCGCCACCTCCCGGACGGTATCCAGCACGGCGAACCGGTGCTGGGCATAGTCGGAATAGCTGCGCTCCTCGAATACGAACAGATACCGGTCCCGGTCATAGTGGAGCATCAGGCCGTCGGCTCCGGCGGACCACTGGTCCAGCTTTTCCTCCAGCTGAGCCAGCACGGCGGAGCGCTTGCTCTCGGGGCAGGCCTTCATCAGGTCCTCATAATTGTCCACCATCAGGATGGCCACCACAGGCCGGGTCATCTGCAGGGTCTGGCGCAGCTGCTCGGAATCGGTAACGTCCATCCAATAGGTCGTGGCCATAGTGGAGGGGGTGTCCGGAGTGGGGCGGGTCAGGCCGCCGTACACCCGATAGATCCGGTGGTTCCACACCACGTTCTCCGGGCACTCGTTTTTTCCCTCCAGCAGCCAACGGACGGAAAACGACGGAACCACGGCGTTGAGATGGGCGTCGAACACGCCCTCCTTCTGCTCCGTCAGCTCCAGAAAGCCGTCGTTGCACCACACCACGGCCTGGGTGTCCGCATCGAACACCATCATAGGCAGCGGGGCAAACAGCATGTTGCTGGACCGGGCGGAATCCATGCCGCCGGTGAAGCGGTCCATATACTGGCGCATACTCTGCTGCACGGAGCGGCTGCGCCGCCGGGCGATGATCAGCAGCAGCACCGCCGCTGCCCCCTCGCCGATGGCCAGGCGCACATCAAAGGGGATAGCCGCCAGGGCAAACAGCACCAGGCAGATAAAATACAGGGTGACGTTGGTACGCAGGACGTTGGTGAGCTTTTTGTTCAAGGGTGTTCCCTCCCTCAGGCATACAGGCCCATTTTACATTGATTCCTCATTATACCATAGAATCTCCCGGTCCACAATGGATTTTCGGGGGAATTTTCACCGGCTGGGTGCAAAAGGGCCGGCACTTTGTTCCAGGCGCTTTCCGCCCAGGTACACAGCCTCGGGCTCCAGCTCACCGCCGCAGATCACAAAATCCGCCGCCCGCCCGTCGGCTATGGCGCCGGTTTCGCTTTCCCGGCCGATCACCCGGGCAGGCAGAGCCGTGGCCGCCCAGACGGCCTGCTCCCGAGGAATGCCGAAGGATACGGCCCGGCGCATGCACTGATACAGGTCGGCGGCGCTTCCGGCAATGGCGCCGCCGGTCAGCCGGGCCACCCCGCCGGACAGAAGGATCTCCTGGCCGCCCAGGGAGTAGGACCCGTCGGCCATACCGCAGCAGCGCAGGGCGTCAGAGATGAGGCAGATGCGCCCCGGGAACAGCCGAAAAGCCATCCGCACAGCGCTGGGATGGACGTGGATACCGTCGCAGATCAGCTCCGCCGTGACGTTCTCCCGCTCCGATGCGGCCCCAATGGGACCGGGATGGCGGTGGTGAATGCCGGACATGGCGTTGAACAGGTGGGTCAGATGGGTGGCTCCCGCATCAAACACGGCGGCAGCCTGGTCGTATCCGGCGGCGGTGTGGGCCACGGACACCCGGCATTTTTCCGACGCACGGCGGGTAAACTCCACCGCCCCCGGCAGCTCCGGGGCCACGTCCACAATGCGCAGCAGTCCCTCCGCCGCGTCATACAGCCGCAAAAAACTGTCCCAGTCCGGCAGACGCAGATATGCCGGATTCTGGGAGCCTCGTTTCTCCCGGGAGAGAAACGGTCCCTCCATCTGAATGCCCATCAGTCGGGCCCCGTCCGCAAGGCCCTCCCGGCGCAGCCGCGCCGCAGCGTGAAAGGCCTTATCCAGTGCGTCATAGGGCAGGGTCATGGAGGCCGGAGCGAAGGAGGTGACGCCCCGCCGGGCCAGATGCCGGGCCATACGCACCAGGCCCGCATAGTCCCCGTCGGAGAAGTCCGCACCGGCGCAGCCGTGAACGTGGATATCCACCAGCCCCGGGATCACCAGCGCCCCGTCCAGATCCTCCGCCGGGCCCGGGACATCCTCCAGCACATGGGCAAACCGCCCGTTTTCCACAGAGAAGCCTCCCCGGACGAATCGTCCGTCCGCAAAAATCCAACCGTTTTCGTACCGCATATCACGCACCTCCCGCGGGCCGGCCGCGGCCCTCATTTTTCATAGCATACACCATCTCCCGGTCGGAATGCAACCGTCTTTCCGGCCGCAGATCCCGCAATCGGAATTACGCATTGACAATCCGCGCTCCGGATAGTAAAATATAGGCGTATGCCTCCGTAGCTCAGTTGTATAGAGCGACCGCCTCCTAAGGTCACGATAAATCGCCCACCTTTGAGCCAAAGTAGATAGGTTCAAAGTGCAATTTCATACACGCCCCAATAGCTCAGCCGGATAGAGCGTCCGCCTCCTAAGGTTGCGTTACAACGGTCACCTCAAAAAAACTAAATAAGGGATTGCA
>OLNZ01000792.1_pt1 | contig 27726 bp, 30 predicted proteins | sample 1672981 | NCBI WGS metagenome assembly OLNZ01 (sample SAMEA3136743, study PRJEB25190) | human gut metagenome | biome: human gut; feature: human-associated habitat; material: faeces | place: Austria | collected 2013 | reverse complement strand
TTTTTCATTTCTAGCTTTTCAACAGGTATCGCCATTTGTATATATTCATTTACCAGGTCTTCTGTTTTTTGTTTTTCTTCCTCTGTCATTTTGCTATTGTGTGAAAAGTCAAATCTCATTCTTTCAGCTGTAATATTACTTCCCTTTTGATGTACATGGTCTCCTAACACATTTTTTAATGCTGCATTTAGAAGGTGTGTTGCTGTGTGGTATTTTGTTTCCATTTCTCCAGTTGATGCTAAACCACCTTTAAATTTTTGTGTTGCTCCTTCTCTTGACTTTTCTTGATGTTCTGCAAATTTTTGTTTAAATCCTTCTAAATCTACTGTTAAGCCATTTTCTATTGCAAGTTCTTCTGTTAATTCAATTGGGAAGCCATAGGTATCGTATAATCTAAATGCAATGTCTTTATTTATTTCTGTTCCATCAAGGTTTTTGGTTTCTTTTTCAAATTCTCTTAAACCTTTTTCAAGTGTTCTATTAAATTTAATTTTTTCATCTTGTAGAACTTCCAAAATTGCTTTTTTATTTCTTGCAAGTTCAGAATAATATTTTGAATATTTTTCTATTATCATTTCTGCTAGAGTTTGTTCCCAGTTACTGTTTATATCTATATTTATTTTCTTTGCATATCTAATTGCTCTTCTTATAAGTCTTCTTAACATATATCCTTGGTCTGTGTTTGATGGCTTAATTCCAGCATCATCTCCTGCTATCATTACAACTGCTCTTATGTGGTCTGCTATAATTCTCATTGCTCTGGCATTTTTTTCATCATTATATGATAATCCTGAGATTTCTTCTATTTTAGATATTATGTCCTTCCAAACTGAAGATCTGTAATTATCTGTGTGTCCTTCAAGTATTGCTGTTACTCTTTCAACTCCAAGTCCTGTGTCTACATTTTTGTTTTTTAATGGTACAAAGGTTCCATCAGTTTCATGGTTGTATTGCATAAACACATTGTTCCAAATTTCTACCCAATTTTCATTGCTTGGGTCAAATTGTTCTGGAATTTCTTCATTGCTTCTCCAATAAAAGATTTCAGTATCTGGACCACATGGACCTGTTAATTCCATATTTGGCCACCAATTATCATCTTCACCTAAAAATGCAATTCTTTCCTCTTTTATTCCATTTTTTTTCCAAATTTCAGCTGATTCATTATCTGCTGATACTATATTATTTCCTTTGAAAACTGTCACAGCTAGTCTTTCCATTGGAATGTGCAAGTGTTTTGTTAGAAATTCAAGACTCCATGCAATTGCTTCTTCTTTAAAATAATCACCTAAAGACCAATTTCCAAGCATTTCAAAAAATGTATGATGTGTTGTATCTCCTATTGAATCTAGGTCATTTGTTCTAAAACATTTTTGAACATCTGCTAAACGTTTGCCCTCTGGATGTGATTCTCCTTTTAAGTATGGTACTAATGGTTGCATACCTGCTGTGTTAAATAAACAGGTTGGGTCATTTTCTGGTATAATTGGAGCACTTGGTATGATTTTATGTCCTTTGCTTTCAAAGAATTTCAAATATGCATCTTTTAAATTTATATTTTCCATTTTCTTCCTCCTAAAAAACTTTTACATAGTCAGTGGTGGAGCCCTCCCCCTACTTTTTTACTTTTAATATTATACACTCAAACCTTACTGTTTTTCAATAGTTTCGAAAAATTTTGTCAAATTTATGAATATTTTTCTTTTTCTTTCAAATACTATTTTTGAACATAAATAATTAAAGGAGGTAAAATTTTGAAAGCAACAGGCGTAGTTAGAAGAATTGATGATTTAGGCAGAATTGTTATCCCTAAGGAAATTAGAAGAACTTTGCATATTAAAGAGGGTGATCCACTTGAGATTTTTACAGACAAAGAAGGAGAAATTATTTTGAAGAAATATTCACCTATAGGTGAACTTTCTGAATTTGCAACAGGTTATGCTGAAACTCTTTCAAAAACAACAGGACATATTGCTTGTATCACAGATAAAGACACCGTTATTGCTGTTTCTGGTGGTTCAAAAAAGGAATTCTTAGAGCAATCTTTAAGTCCTGAATTGGAAAAGGTTATTGAAAACAAAGAAATATATACAAGCAAGGCAAATAATGAAATTGCTTTACCTATTACCCAGAATGATAATAAGGAAAGGCGCTATAATTCACAAGTTATTTACCCAATTATTTCTGATGGTGATGTTATAGGAAGTGTTATACTTCTTTCAAAGGAGCAAAATACTAAGATGGGAGATACTGAACTTAAGGTAGTTCAATCTGCAGCTGGGTTTTTAAGTAGTCAGATGGACGTTTAGTGCAAAAATTGAGAGGGCTTTGCCTCTCAATTTTTTTGTTATTGAATAGTGAATAATTAATAATTTAAAGTTTTTGACTTGTTTTTCAATTTTTTTGCTTTTTATATTAAATCTTTTACTGATTCACTTATTATTCTATTTACGTCTGCTAACATTATATTGAAGCGAACTTCTATATCGAAATATTCCTTTATTTGTTTGTCTCCATTTAATATATTGTACATTTCTTGAAGTTTTTTCATTTTTTCTGGATCGTCTTTTCCTTGGAAAGACATTACTTGAACGTCGTATCTTATCTTTTCAAATTCATCTACCTTTTGTTTCATTTCTGGGTTTGAATTTAGGTTTTCTTTTGCTTTTTTATATTCTAAATACTCATTGCTTTCTTGTATTGCTTTTGCTAAATTGTTAGCTTCATCATATACGTACATATTATTACCTCCTCTTTTTTAAAGGGAACTGCACCAATTGGTCATTCCCTTGCTTATTTTTTATAATTATGTGTTTAAGCATATGCCTGACGTTTTTTGAATGATAATAAGTTTGTAATTTCTGTTTCTGTTCCTTTTGCTTTTTTTACTTTTTGTGTTCTCTCCTGTAATATTTGATTTGCCTGTATTTGAGCCATTGTTTGGCATATTGCTTTTTCATACGTAAAATATGTATCTTGTGCAATTTTTGTCCAGTTATATTCATTTTTCACTTTTATTTTTGCTTGTTTTGTTATATTATTACATAGTTCTGGATTTAGTAGTAGTTCTAGTATTGAATCTGCTAATGAATTTGGATTTCCAGCATAGCTTTTCATTCCATCTACTTTATGTTCTACTATTTCGTTTAATCCTCCAACATCAGATACAACTGTTGGAACTCCTGCAAGCATTGCCTCTAATGCAACTATTCCGAATGGTTCATATGTACTTGGAAATACTGAAACATCAGCACATTTATACATTTTTGATACTTGTTTTGCATTTAAATATCCTGTAAAATAAACCTTCTGTCCTAATCCCATTGCTTCTACTTGTGCTTTTAATTCGTCTAACATTCCACCTTTTCCAGCTATTATTAGTTTTGCATCATTATATCCTTTTAATATTTTTGGCATTGCAGAAATTAAGTGTTGCACTCCTTTTTCATATACTAACCTTCCCATAAATAATATTATTTTTTCATTATCTGCTGCATATTGTCTTCTAAATTCATAGTCTCTTTCTACTCCAGTATATGAATTTATATTAATACCATTTGATATTACATTTATTTTTTCATATGGCAATCCAAATAACCTTTGCAAGTCATTTTTCATAAATTTACTATTTACTATTACTTCTGATGATTCATATGTTAAAAGCCATTCTGTATCATTTACATATCTTTGATTTTCATTATGTATTCCACTATTTCTTCCTGCTTCTGTGGCATGTATTGTACATACTAGAGGTGTTCCATATGAATTTTTTAATGTTTTTGCACTATATGCTACTAACCAATCGTGTGCATGTATAACATCAAATTTACCATTTTTGTCTATTAATTCACTTGCTTTTGCTACCAAGTTAAAATTTAATTGTAAAATCCAGTCTATGAAATTGTTTGGATTAATCATATAGTTATCAACTCTATATACGTCTACTCCTTTGTCATTTTCATAATATGGTAAATCTCCTTCTCTATATGTAACTACTGTTACTTCGTGACCATCCTTAATAAGTCTTTTTGATAAATCGTGTACAACTCTAGCAATTCCGCCAACAATTCTTGGTGGATATTCCCATGTTAACATTAAAATTTTCATTTATAATCCCTCCATAAATTTTCTTTTGTTAATACATTTTTTTTCAACATTATTTTATATTATATTTCGAGAAAAGTAAACATTTTTTAACAATTTTTTTAAAATAATTTTAGCAGTATTAAAAGTATTGCTCCCGGTATTCCCAATATGCCTACAAATATTGTTGTTACCACATTTAAACCTATATGTAAATTAATTGATACTCCTACTTGATTAATAAAATATATTAAACACCCACCCAATAGTGAATTGAATATCAGTTTTAAAATTTTAAACATAGAAACTTTAAAAACCACTCCAACAATTAGCATACATATTATACATCCTAAAATAATAATTACATTATTTAGCTCCAAATTAATCCCCCCCATTAATAGGTATGTCTTACTTTGGACAAATATTCTAGCCTATTCGTAATTTTAGTTCATTTATCATATCTAGTGAAAAGCCTTTTCGCTTTACCTCTTTTATCAAGTAATCTAATTTTGCTTTATGTGCTTTTATTTGGTATAAATAGTAATCAATAAGCTCTCCCTCCGCTTGTTCAAAATTTCTATTTGCAATATTTAATTCTGCTTTTGTTTGTAATATGCACTCTATAAGCTCTACATCAATTTTATTTTTTCTCATAAACAATCTCCTCACAAATTGTATTTTATGCAATTTTTTGGAAATTATTTATTTTTTATTGATATTTAATTAGTTTTACGCTATAATATTTTTATGCTATTATAGCTCAGTTGGTAGAGCAATTGATTCGTAATCAATAGGTCGCCAGTTCGATTCTGGCTAATAGCTCCATAAAAAAATCCAATGGGAAATCCCATTGGATTTTTTTATTTGAATCTTCTTCCTTTTATTGCTTTTGATTCTTCGTCTGGTTTTTCGTTTGTTTCTTGTATTTCTGTTTCATCTTTAGCTATATCTATTGGTTCTACGTTTTCATTAATGTTTGCCATTTCTGGGTTTAAGGCTACACTTGCTCTTTGATTTAGGTTTTCTTTATTGTACTCTGCAAGTTTGGCTAATATTCTTTGATAGTTTTTGTAGTCATATGCAAAGTATATTGTTAATCCTACAAAGCTTGCTGCTACTATTAATAACATTCCTGATATTATTCTATCAAAATTTGCTGTTATCCAGCCTCCTACTGAGGCTCCTACTCCACTAAACCAATTTTTTATTTTTTGCATTGTTGTTAGTGGTACTATTACTGGTTCGTCTTCTCTTTCTATGGTTATTTTATATGTTTTTTGCTCTTCTAATCCTTCTTCATTTGGTAATGTTACTTTTATTGTTATTTCATTTTTTCCTGCTTTTATTTCTTTGTTTCCTATTATTTCTACTTTTGCATTTTCTCTATTTGCTATTGCATCTACCTGTAGTTCTTTTACTGTATATGATAATTTTTCTAAACTCTTATATTCATATGTATTAAATACAAATTGTGGTTCTAATTTTAGTTCTACTTTTTGGTTGTTTTCATCTATATAACATATGCTTAATGTTTGTAGGTTTAATTCTGGTAATGCTCTTGTTGCATATATTTTATACGTACTTGTACTTCCGTCTTCTGCTGTTACAATTATTTCTACTGTATTGTCTCCTACTTGTAACTCTTCATTGCCTACTATTCTTACTGTTGCTCTCGAATGTTCTTGTGATGCTGCTATGCTTAGTTTTGTGATTTCGTTTGGAACCATTACAGCATATTCTCTTACATTACTATTAAATTCTGGTGTTATTACTCCTTCTGCGATTTGTAATGAGCTTAATTTAGAATTGCTTGATTTTGTTGAAGTTGTTGGCGTTGAAGGATTTGATGGCTTTGTGGATGGTTTTGTAGGTGTGTTAGTCGATGGTTTTGTAGTTGGTGTTGATGGTGTGTTTGGAGTTGTCGGCGTTGTTGGGGTTGGTTGTTTAATAATTACACTTTTTGATGCACTTTGTGTTCCTTCTGTTTCACTAGCATAATTGGCTACTAGACCTGAAGCATTAATAGTAATAGTTCCTGAACTTCCAGCAACACAAGAAATTGTTAATGATGATTGTGACATTAAATCAACATAAGTCTGGCTTAAAGTTCCATTGCTTGCAGATAAGTTAATTGCCCCAGCTTCATTACTACCAACTGAAACCGTAACATTAAAGCTTTCCCCTGGTGAAACTGTAGATTTCGAAGTAGTTATAGTTAAAGTTGCATTTGAAACAGTTGTTAATAGCAAGCCAACAATAATTATTATGCCTATTATTAATATACTTTTTGAAATTCTTTTATTCATAATTATCTTTTGTCCCCCTTATTTATAAAGAAATTTTACTCATATTCATTATGTGATTTTTGACTTTAACATAGTCTAGAGGTGTTATATTTCCATCTCTATTTGCATCTCCTGCTAAGCTATAAATTCCTTCTAGCTTAGTTATATTCATTATATTATTTTTTATTTTAACATAATCTAAAGGTGTTATCTTTCCATCACCATTTGCATCTCCAAGCATTATCACCGTATATTCTTGCTCTCCAATCTTAACCTTTGCACCTGTTCCAAAAATTTCGCCTTCTAGTACTGCCTCTGGTATATCTGTTATCTTTGTATCCGGTGTTAGTCTTATATTTGTGCCTTCTATTTTATATTTTTCTACCGGTGCTTTTTGTATGTATGCTTCTGATATGTATCCTTGTGTTCCATCTTGTAATTTTACTCTGTACCATATGTGTCCATCTATTTTATAAGTTACTTTATCTATTATGGTTACTTGGGTTCCTACTGGAAGTATCTTTTTTACACTTGTTTTTGTTGTTCCTGGTCCGTTTCTTAGGTTACACATTACTCCTATTGTTGCTGGTTCATTTACAATCTCTACAACATCCACATCCTTTAGATACTCTCTTGAGGCATATCCGATTAACGCTTCACTTCCATTATTGTAAAATATTTTGTCCCAATAACGTCCATCACTTGAGATTTCTTCTGCTCTTTCTATTCTAACAATTGTTGTTCCTTTTGGCACTTTTCCCTTTATGTCATAATTTGTTGAAGGTCCACTTCTTACTGTAAGCGGAGAATATAGTGTGTTTACTACTACATTTTCTGTATGTAATGATATTTTTCTTCCAGGTTTTACTGATGCTGTGTTTGGCATATTTTCATATATAGGTACTATAAAGTTAAAGCTATTATTTAGAATACCTAAGCTTTCATATGCATCATAAACATCTAAACTTTCAGTATATGGTGCTGATACATTTTGTTGATATTGATGATTGTATAAACTATATTTACTTGCACTATCCACATGGTATTTTTGCAAATATAATGTATCTTGATAATTACCTATATATCCACCTTTTAAGAAAGATGCACCACCATGAATAGCATATTCTGGGTTTGTCCATCCACTTGATTTTGCTCTTTCTAATCCATTTTTAATTATTTCCGGTGTTGAGCTTCCAGAAGCTCCTACATTAAAGTAGTTATAATATCCTGTATATGTTGTTGATACTCCTGTTTCAGAATCTGTATAAGTGTAATTTCCACTTATTAAACTACTTCCTCCATTTCCTTGTTCTTGTCTAATTCTTGCTGCTAAATGGTATGGACTTACGTTGTTTATTTTTCCAGCTTCATATATTATTTGTGCATAAGATTTGTTTAAAACCTCTGTTCCACCTTCTACATTTAAAAAGCTAATTGTGTCTGTGTCCATGAATGAACCTGCAAGTATTGTCTTTACTCCTTCAAGAGTATGAACGCCTTCATTAAAAGATAGTGTTTCAAATGCAAATATATAATCTTCATTTAGCCAGTTCCTTGGATCCATATAATATGATACTGTTTTGTTTGATGCACAATACCAACTTCCATTTTCTTTTAGGTTTAATCCACAGTCTGGGCATACCCAATCTGCTACGTTTCCTTTTGCTAATGTGTAATATAATAGACTCCTTGTATGTACCGCTGTTGTTTCATTGGCAAGAACTGTATTCCAATCTAAACCTGTGTATAAAATTGTAAAGTTCCAATTAGGATGTGATGTTTTTAATTCTTGTATATTTGTATATATTTCTTGATAATTTTCCAAATTTGATAAGTCATTTGTTCTTTGTCTTGCCTGTATCTCCCTATTGTAAATTATTTCAATTGCAAGATAGAATATTATGGCAAACACAAGTATGAACCTCAATGCCCTCTTTATTTTATTCATTGTTTCCTCCAAATAATCGTTTATAGATGATTATAGTATATAATATCGAAAAATGTAAGTCAAGTAAAAAGAAACAAAAATTTCTGGAAATTTTGTCTTTGATTGCATAATTTATACATAAAAAAGTACAACATTTTTCAATGTTGCAACTTTTTAACTTCTAATAATACATCTTTTCCAAATATTTCAAAGTTTTGGTTCATAGTGTTGGTCCTTCTTTATAATATTTTTAACCTTGTGAAACTTTAATCTTTCGTTTCTCTGCAAATAATTATTTTGCTTTTCCTATATAGTAATTTTTCTTTCCTCTTCTTACTATGATATATGTGTTTTCAATAAACATTTCTGTTTTTATTGTTTTTTCAATATCCGTTATTTTTTCTCCATTTATTGAAATTGCACCTGCTTCTATAAATTCTCTTGCTTCTCTTTTACTTTTTGCCACATCCATATTTACAAGCAAGTCTACCATATTTATACCAACTTCAACATCTTTAACTTCTTGTCCTTTAAATAAATTTTCAATGTCTTTTTTTGACAAGTCATTAAATTTATTATTAAACAGATGATTAGCTAAGTCTACTGCCTTTTCATATTCTTCTTTTCCATGTAAAAAAGTTATTATTTCTCTTGCTAGAGCTTTATGTGCCTCTCTTAGCTCTGGATGAGCTTTATTTTTTTTATCTAATTCTTCTATCTCTTCTTTTGATAAAAATGTGTATATTTTTAAATAATCTATAACCATTGAGTCTTCTACATTTACAAAGAATTGATATAATTCATAACTTGATGTTTTTTCTTTATCAAGCCATAATGCATTTCCTTCGCTCTTTCCAAACTTATTTCCTTGTGAGTCTGTTACAAGTGGCATTGTAAAGCCATATACTTCATCGCCTGTTGTTTTTCTTATTAAATCTATACCTGCTGTTATATTGCCCCATTGGTCTGAACCAGCACATTGTAAATTTACATTTTTATGTTCATGTAAATATTTAAAGTCTAATGCTTGTAATAACATATATGAAAATTCGGCATATGTAATACCTGAATCTAATCTTCTTCTTATAATGTCTTTATCAAGCATATAATTTATATTAAAGTATTTTCCATAATCTCTTAAAAAATCTAATACGTTTATGTTTTTAGTCCAATCATAATTATTTACAACATCAAATCCAAATAATTTTTCCACTTGACTTTTTAGTCCTGCTATATTTTTATCAACTTGTTCTTTTGAAATCATTGCTCTTTCTTTTGTAGGTCTTGGATCTCCTATCATACCCGTTGCTCCACCTATTAATAGATATGGATGATGTCCTGCTTCTTTTAATCTTTTTGAAATTAAAAAACTTGATAAATGTCCAACATGTAAACTATCTGCTGTTGGGTCAGTTCCTATATAAAAGCTCATTCCACCTTTATTTAGCTTTTCTTCTAATTCTGGACTTGAAATATCCTTTATAAGTCCTCTCCATTTTAAATCTTCAAAAACCGTCATCAAAAATTCCTCCTTTAAACAAGAAAGTCAAATCAATCCCTAAAGGACGATTTGACTCGTGGTACCACCTTTATTCGTATAAGTTTTACTTATACCTCATTATAGCTTTGCGTAGCCACACGTTAATTACTTTAAGAAATGTATTTCGTAATTTTATATTCTGGTAGTTTCCAGCTCCCACTACCTCTCTTGATTTTGTAACTATAAAACACTACTTCGTTTCTTTTTAAACATAACTAATTTAAATTATTAATTATTATACTATTAATATTCATAAATTGCAAGCATTTGTTGACATTTTTTTTCTTTTATGTTATTATTTTTTAGGTGATTTTAATGAATGAAAAGAATAATGATATAGAAGTTGTTGTAGATGATAATGGTGAAAACCTTGAAATTTCTCCGGTTTATAAACATCTTAATGTTGCTAAACCTAATCCAAAAGAAGACAAGAAAAATATTATTATACCAGAGATTAAAAAGAAAAAATAATTTTTTGTTTTTTTCTTGACAAATGAGGGAAAAGTATGTATAATTGAATAGTTCATGGCGAGATAGCTCAGTTGGCTAGAGCATTCGGTTCATACCCGACAGGTCGGTGGTTCGAATCCACTTCTCGCTACCAAAAATAAAGCCTTAACTCGAAGATTTAAGGCTTTTACTTTTTTATTCAAATAAGTCAGAATGTAAACCAGTATGAGTTTTTGTATGACTTTTCTATTTTGGTGGGAATAAGTTACCCACAAATGAACTCTCCATTTCGCTTATTGTGGGTATCTTTTCTTCGTAGTATTTATCTTGTGTCGTAAATACTATTGTTATGCTTTTTTCGTATATAACTACTTTATATACTAACACATTTATTAGCATTTGTCTATACTTAATGTCTTCTGTATTTACATTAGCAAGGTTCCTAAGGAAGAACTTTATCTGTGGTAGGGTAACATTATAACTGCTCGCTTTCTCTTCGGCGATTTGTTCTTCTAGTAACTTTTTTTGTTGCTCCATTTTTGATATTTCTTCAAAAATAGACTTTCTAACATCATTCATAGTACATACTTTTAGACTATCAAATAAGTTTACTTTTTGCTTTTCGTTTAATCTTAATTGCTTTTGCAGGTCTTTTAATCTAATGCTATTTTTTTCCTTTTTTGCAACTTCAATAATTATATTGGCGATTTCATTTATTTTTTCGTCTGTTAATATTTTCTTGGCGTGTGTAACTACAAAATCTTCAATGTATTCTTTTTTAACACCTTTTCTTTGACATTTATTTTGCCAAGTTCCTTTACAACCATAATAACAATGTAGTTTCCCAGTTTTAGAAGTACCACTATAACCAACCATCATTGATTTACAAGTGCCACAAAATAATTTTGTAGTCAATAAATAATTTGTTTTTGCTCTTGCTCTTTGTGGGGCTTCTTTGTTCTTTAGCATTTTTTCTCGTACTGTATAAAACAAATCTTCTTCAATGATACTTGGAATACCACCTTTTACTTCTTCATTATCGTATGAGTAGATTCCAATATATTTCTTGTTTAAAAGCATTTTTCTAAGACTATTTTTATTAAATTCGTTTCCCCTAGAAGTTTTTAGTTGTCTTTCATTTAAGTAACGAATTATATCTGCCATTGTTGAGCCAGTTGAATACATTTCAAATGTTTTTTGAACAATTGGTGCTTTTTCTTCATCAATAGCAAATTGCTTTTTTTGTATTTTTTTGCCCATAGGGCCATTAACTTCTTCTACTGTTACAAGTTTTAAACCTAACGGAACACTACCACCATTGTAATAACATTTTGTTGCATTGATTTGCATACCTCTTTTAACTTTTTGTGAAAGTTCTACTGAATAGTATTCTGCCATACCTTCAAGTACACTTTCCATAAGAATACCACTAGCATCTTCCGATATATTTTCTTTTGCCGAAAATACTCTTACACCATTTTGTTTTAGTTTATGCTTGTAATGCGAACTATCATACCTATTACGAGCAAACCTATCTAATTGATATACTAAAACACCTTGAAATTGTTTCTTGGAACTATCTTCTATCATTTTTTGGAATTGTTCACGATTATCATTTGTTCCAGTTGTTGCTCTGTCAATGTATTCATTGATTATGGTATAATTGTTTTTGTTTGCAAAATCGTGGCATACACTTAATTGACCTTCAATAGATTGCTCTGTTTGGTTGTGTGAACTATATCTTGCATATATAACTACATTCATTTTTTATTTTGATTTCTCCCTTCTAAATATTTTTTTGCACGCTTTAATTTAAAATTGATATCAGAGATTAATGCAGTATCTACTAAATTTTTTATATCAACTTTTTCCTTTGTTTGTAAAAATTTTTGCAATTGAGTTTCAAAATCTTGTTCTTTTTTTATGTTATCGTTTGTTATATGTACTACTTCACTTGGTACACTTATATTCAAGTAATCACTTATTTTACCTATTATTGAAAAATGAGTATTATCCCATTTTTCTTCTAATTCATAATACTTTTGTTCCGCTTTTTCGTATGCTTTGTTTTGTTCTTCTTCTGTAAATCCGTTGTCTAATATAAAACCATATTCATTTGTGAACACTTCTTCTTGTTCTATCAAAAAATTTATTGTTGTCATTATTCTTTCATTGTTTTTTAACTGTTTTAGAACCTTTATTGACTTACCACTTAAACCCGTATGTTTGTGTATTTTTTTATCTTCGATATTATTATCTTCAACATCACTTATTCCAAGTAAAAAATCAGTTGGTACATTTAAAACTTTTGAAATACTTACCAACTTTTGTAATGGTATTTTATCTTCTGCCTTTTCGTATTCTATTACTGTTTTTTTAGTGACCCCTAATTTAGTAGCAAGTTCTTCTTGTTTAAGTCCTCTTTCTCTTCTTATGTAATCAATTTTTTTTCCAATACTATCACTTAGTTTTGGCTTTTCTTCTGGTAGTGGTTTGGTTACCTTATTTGCCATATTATACCTCCTCATAAACAAAAGTTACTTAATTTTATTAAGTCACATTTATATTATATAATAAAATTATCCAAAAGTAAATAAAATAAAATAATTTTTTTGGAAAACTCACAAAATAGGAGGTTTTAGCTATGACAGAAAACGAGAAGAAAGAACAACTTAGACTAGCAAGAAATGCGTATTGTAAAAAATGGAGAAATAAAAATCCAGAAAAAGTACAAAAGATAAATGAAAGATTTTTCTTTAAAAAAGTACAAGAACTACAATTAGGAAAGGAGAATGAAGAATAATGCCAATAAAAATAGTATTAAGTCCATTACAATTAAAACAAATTGCTTCTGCTATTCCTATAAAAGATATAGTAGACTACATTGAAAATCATCAAGACGAATATGAACAATTTTTGTTATTAGAAGAAGAAAAAAATAAAAAACAAGCAAACAAAACAAATAAATTTAATAAATTTGCTTTTTTAGAAGGAATAAACAACAATTTGAAAATTCAAAATAAATTTAAAATAGATTCTTGCGTTGTTTGGAAAGAATATATTGAAAAAGAAGAAGGTGACTAATATGAATATATTTCAAGAAGTAAAAAATATATTAGATATTATAGATGTTGCTGAAAAATATGGTATAAATATCATAAATGGAAAAAATGCATTATGTCCCTTTCATAATGACCATAATCCTAGTATGTCTTTTAAAGGAGATATTTGTACTTGTTGGGTATGCAATGAAACTTTTGATTGTATAAGTTTAGTATCAAAATTGTTTACTTTAACACCAATTGAGAGTGCTAAAAAAATAAGTAGAGATTTTGGATTAGGTTTAGAATTTGAACAATCAATAGATAAAGAACATATAAAACAAATAGAAAAAGAAAATGAATTGTTAGAAAGATTTAATCAATGGGAACAAAAAACATTTATAACACTTACAGATTACCTACATTTGCTAAATGATTTGGCTGAAAATAATGCTCCATCTTTTGAAGAATTTGTTAATAATAATATTGATACTAATTATATTGTGGCTTGCAATGAAAAAGATTACATTGAATATCTAGTAGATATTTTTATAGATGGAGAATACAAAGACAAAATAGAGTTTTATAAAACGCACAGAAAGGAGATTGAAAAAATTGGAAACAAAATCAGAGAAATTAAAAATGCTAGAAAGTCTTAATGAAACAGAAATAGCAGATTTAGGATATGAATGGAATACACCTACTTCAATACAAAACGTTATATCTAATCTTCCTACATTTCCAATTGAAACACTGCCTCATATTATAAAAAAATATGCAGAAGCTGTTGCAGAACACACACAAACACCGATAGATATGTCTGCAATATCTTCTCTTGCTGTGATTGCTAGCACATTGCAAAGAAAATATGAAGTACAAGGAAAAGTAGGTTATACTGAACCTTTAAACTTATACTGCTTACTAATAGCAAATCCTGCAGAAAGAAAATCTGCTATTTTAAGAGAAATGACAAAATACTTATATGAATATGAAAAAGAAGAAAATAAAAAAAGACAAGTTATTATAGACCAACAAACTATTGAATTAAACACAAAAAAAACTCTAATCAAAAGACTAGAAAACTCTAAAAAAGAAGAAGATTTGGAAAAAGCAGTTTTGTTACAAATTGAGTGTAAAGAATTAGAAGAAAAACAAGTAAAGCCTTTAAGAATTATTGCAGATGATTGCACACCTGAAGCCTTAACATCACTACTAGCAGATAATCAAGGTAAATTATCTATAATATCAGCAGAAGGAGGTATATTTGATATGATTGCTGGAAAATACTCAAAAATTTCTTCCATTGATACATTGTTAAAATCTCATTGTGGAGATCCAATAAGAGTAGATAGAAAAGGCAGACCTACAGAAATTATACAAAACCCAGCCATAAGTATTTTACTAGCAATTCAAGAAAATGTATTAGAAGGGTTAATGCTAAATGATACTTTAAGAGGAAAAGGTCTTAATGCTCGTTTTTTATATTGTAAACCATTGTCAGCATTAGGAACTAGGAAATATCATACACAAGCAATTCCAACAGAAATAAAAGAAGAATATAAACTACTTATTGATAAGTTATTAAAACTACCTATTGAAGAAACAGCTAAACAACTAATATTGTCAGATGTAGCAAACAAAAAAATAGAAGAATTTTTTTATTGGCTAGAACCTCAATTAGCAGAAGATTTATCTTTTATGGGAGATTGGGCAGGAAAATTAGTAGGTACTTGTTTAAGAATAGCAGGAATACTACACCTAACAGATTATTCAAATATTGAAAACGAAAATAATACCATTTCTGTTGAAACAGTAGAAAAAGCAATTATCATTTCAAAATATTTTTTGGAACATTCCAAATATGCTTATATGTTAATGGGTGTTGATAAAGAAATGCAAAAAGCAAAATACATATTACAAAAACTAGAAAAGCAACCAAAAACATTATTGAAAAGGCACGAAATATTTAAAATGAGTAGAAATCGTGATATACAAAATGTACAAGATATTGAAAGAGCATTAAGAATATTACTTGACAATGAATATATAAGAGAATTACCCACAATTCAAAGAGAAGGTGCTGGAAGAAAACCAGATATTGTATATGAATTAAATCCATTGCATTTTAAAAATATTATGGAACAAATGGTATAAATGTCATAAATAAGTAATTTATACCATTTATGACATTTATACCACATATTTTTTAATTTATATAAAAAGTTTTTAAAAGCACATTTACTTGTTTACTTTTGAAAAATAAAATTGTGAAAGTAAAAAACTGTTTACTTTTAAAGAGTAAAAGAAAGAGTAAAAGAACGGTAAAAGAATATGAAAAAATGTACTACTTGGTTACAAGTTTATACAATATTGTGAAATTAACGAGAATTATCAAAATCATATTATATATAAAATTATATTATTTTTTCTTGAAAGCTAATCAGAATTAAACCTCGTTACAACTAGAATAATACAAGAAATAAATTTAATATAAAAATTAAAAGATAGCAATTATTTACTATCTTTTTTCTTATCATCTATATTATTCAAAGCATATTCACACGCTTGTATAACAAATCTTGAAAATGTAACATCTTTGTTCTTTATTGCTTTTTCTATATCTTCTATTAGTTGAATTGGAAATCTTATTGTTTTATTTTCTGTTTCTTTTTTATAAGGTTTTATTTGAAAAGCCATTTGCATTACCTCCTATACACATATATTGTATTGCAAAAAATAAAATAATGAAGCATTGCACTTTGTATTGCATTTCTTTTTATTATTTGATAAAATATAGAAAATAATGTAAGAGGTAAAAAAAGAAAATGGAGAAAATAAATGAAGACTTTAATGTTCCCTATTATATATTTGAAGAAATTGTGGAATATATTGAACTAACAAATCAAGGACATTGTAAAACTATGAAATGGGAAAATATTAAATCACTTTTAGGATTAGCAAAAATCAATAATAGACTATCAAGTGAACAAGTGAATCTTCTTATTGAAAAATACAATAGAGAATAAAATTACACTATATATTCTACAAAAGATGAAAGGGGTGAAATTTATGAATAATGACAATAAAGACGATAAATGGAAATGGTTAAAAATTGTACTTGGAATTATATTGCTTATTGGTGGTATATATTTAGCAAGTCGTTGCTCTTACTTGATTACCAAATGTTAAAAGTGAAAGGGAGTGTTTGAAATGCTAAAAAATCAAAAAGGAATTAGCTTAATGAAATTGATACTTATTGTTGTAGCAGTTATTTTAGTAATTATATTTATAGTAAAAATGTCAGAACCACAAGATGGAATTGGAACTGTAGAAGAAGAACAAGAAAAATACAATAAAATATTGCAAGAAAAAGAAAACGCAGATAAAAAATATCAAGATGCTTTAAAGAATGCAGTAGAAAGTCAAAAAAGATTAGACCAATTAGAAAAAGGATATTAACAGACAAATATTAAATCAACGAATATTGTGTACGAATGTTACTAAATGTATTATAATTATCTTATAAGGAGTGAACATACAATGTGGTTTGTTGGAGTATTTGTAGCATTTGTAGCTTTTATGGTTAGAAGTGTTATGATAATAATAACATCACTATTAGAATTTATAATAGAAGTAATAGCAAATAGCATAAAGAGATATTTTGAACATAGAAAAAGTAAAAAACTATCAAGCGAAAACATATCATATAGTAAATCGACTGAAACTATTAAGAGAAAGCCACGAAATTGTACAGCCAATGAAGAATATGAGTGTGAAAGATGTTTGAAATCAATATCTCGTGAAGAGTATGAACTTTATGACTGTATGTGTGAAAGTTGTTTTGAAGATGTAAGTTATAAACATGATGACACATTTTAAGATTTATATACAATTCGTAAAAATCGTTGTCCAAATTTCCAAGAAATTAGCAGTTGCTGACTAAAAGTTGTTAAGGAAAAGCTAAAAATCAAGAGAAGATATAGTTATAAACAGTATCTTCTCTTTTTTGTATCATTTTTAACCAGATTAACCAGAATAAACACATATAAATTTTGTATTCATTTAATATAATTATATATTTTAATTACGAAAGTTTACCAAAATAAAACGTGGTTACAATTTTATTTGAAACTGTAATCACGTTATTAAAATTATAACCTTATATTCACTGCAAAACCACCTACAAAGTAGATAGTGTTCATATAAGGGAACAATGGTGGAGATGGAGGGAGTTGAACCCTCGTCCAGCATTCTATCTATATAAACTTCTACGAGTGTAGTTTATTATTATATTTTCCCTTGAATGTTCGCAAATAAACACGCTTTATTCTCGGTAAGCCTTAATCTACCCATTGTTCTCAAGGCAAAGAACAACTTTGTTTCCTACTTTAGTCGACGCTTTATCTATGACAGTAGGCTTCATAGTAAAACGACGTTGCCATACTTAGGCAGCGTATGCTAATTCATTATCAGCGTTTATTTTTATTTCGCTTTTTTTAAGTGGCCAAAGCGACCATCCACTACTCGCTGTTTATATTTCAAAAATACCGTCGAAACCAAAATACATCCCCATATACTTATATATTATACTACTTTGTATCTCAGTATGTCAACTATAAGTTATCAGATTGACAAAAAAAACGGTTGTTATACCGTTTTCTTTGACTTCTTCTTATTATCTTACTTCTTTTTTCCAAATGTTATTTCTTGGAATAAGAAGTTTTTGAAGCTTTGCCAAGTTATTTCTTGATATAAGAAATCATTTATTTCATTTTCAATTTTTTGCTGATATGGTGTTAATTCAACTTTAACCTCATATGTTAATACACCTTTTAGTTTAGACCAGAATGATGGTTTTGCTGGTAAATTTTTTCCAGTTCCGCATACCTTAAAAGCAGAGTTTTCTGCTTCAGCTCCAGCACATTTTACTACTTCCTCATTTTCTGTTTCACCATTTTCTTCAATTGGAATGAACTTAGATACTTCACTCATTATATTTTCCTCCCTTTTAAAGTATTTATAGAGATTTTTCTTTAGTAATTCAATTTAATTCAATAAATCTCTTAATTATCTTCATATATTTTATACTACATTTTTTTACATTAATCAATAGTTTTGGCTAAGAAAATTTTAACATTTTCGTTACAAAATTATTACAAATTTGTTACATATTTTTAGCTTTGTTTAATATTTCCTATTAATTCCATATCTTCACGTTTTATTATTTTTACGTTTTCTATTGAGTTTTCAATGTTTTCTGCTTTTACTTTTACTGTAATGTAATTTGTTGTATGTCCTTCTGTATAATCTCCTTCAGTTTTAGTTTCGAAAAGCACTTCTAAGTTTTGATTTATGTATTGATTTAAGAATTCTATTTCATTTTTATTTGATAGTTCTATTAACTTATTGCTTCTTTTTTCCTTTATTTCTGGGCTTATTTGCTCCTTCATCTTTGCAGCAACTGTTCCTTTTCTTTGAGAATATTTGAATATATGCATTTTACTAAATTTTATATTCTTTAGAAACTTGTATGTTTTCTCAAATTCTTCTTCTGTTTCTCCAGGAAATCCTACTATTATATCTGTTGTTAATGCTACGTTGGGGAACTTATTTCTTAATAATTTTACTCCTTTTTCAAATTCTTCTATTGTATATTTTCGGTTCATTCTCTTTAAAGTTTCATCACATCCACTTTGAAGAGATAAATGAAAATGGTCACATATTTTTTCTACATTTCCTAATCTTTCTACGAATTCTTCTGTTATTAAATTTGGTTCTAGTGATCCTAAACGGATTCTTTTTAAACCATCTATTTTATTTATTTGTTCTAGTAAGTCTATTAGCTTTGTTCCATCTTCAAAATCTTTACCATATGATGCAACATGTATTCCTGTTATTACAACCTCTTTTGTTCCTTTTTTTACTATGTTTTTTATTTCATTAATTACACTTTCTGGCTTTCTACTTCTTACTCTTCCTTTTGCATAAGGAATTATACAGTATGAGCAAAAATTATTACAACCATCCTGAACCTTTATAACTGCCCTTGTTTTCTCTGTATATGTAACTGTTCCAAAATCTTGAAATTCTTTTTCCTCCTCTATTTTCCCTACCTCTTGTTTTTTTTCATTTGAATAATTTTCAACTATATCTACAATTTTGTTTTTTTCTGAATTACCAACTATTATATCCAACTCATCCATTTTCTCTAGTTCTGCTTTACTTATTTGAGCATAGCAACCTGTTGCTACAATAGTAGCATTTTCATTACGAGTTTTTGCTTGTCTAATGATTTGTCTGGATTTCTTATCTGCCATGCTTGTAACTGTACATGTGTTTATAATGTAAATATCAGCTTTTGTATCAAATTCAACCTTTTTATAACCTTTTTCAATAAATTTTTGTGCTATTGCATTTGTTTCGTATTGATTAACTTTGCAACCGCAATGTAAATAGAGCAACGGTCTTTTTCCTTTTATTTTCTTTGTTTTCCATACTATTACTACCTTTCAGCGATTTTTGTTTTTTTAATTTTTCCCATTTTTATTTTTCATACTGATTGAACTAACTTCCAACCGCAATGTATAAAAAGCTACTGTTTTTTGCATAAGTTCCTCCTTTTATTGTTAATTTTGTTATTTTTAGGGCGGACTCACGAGGTCCGCCCCTACATTTAATTATTCATTATTTGTTGAAGTTGTTGCTTCATTTATTGTGGCTAATTTCTGTCCTACTTCTTTTACTTCTTCTAGTGTTGGTTTTGACATTTTTAGCTCTTGCCATCTATCTTCTGTTATTAGTGTTTTTCTTGGTTTGCTTCCTTCATAACCTGAAATTATTCCTCTTGCCTCCATTTGGTCTATTATTCTTCCTGCTCTGGTATATCCTATCTTAAATCTTCTTTGCAATCCTGATGCTGATATTTGTCCCATATTCACTGCCATATCTATTGCATCCATTAGGAATTCGTCTGTGTCATCTTCATCATCTTTGTCTAATTCTTGGTCTGAATTATTTGCTTTTTCTATTTTTTCTAATATGTCATTACTGTATACTGGTCCACCATTGTTTTTCAAAAAAGTTACTATTTTTTCTACTTCACCATCTGATATAAAAGCTCCTTGTACCCTTTGTGGCTTTATTGTTCCAGATGGATAGAATAGCATATCTCCTTTTCCTAGTAATTTTTCTGCTCCAATTGAATCTATTATTGTTCTTGAGTCTACTCCCGATGTTACTGCGAATGCAATTCTACTTGCTATATTTGCTTTAATTACACCTGTAATTACGTCTACAGATGGTCTTTGTGTTGCTATTACTAAGTGCATTCCTGCCGCTCTTGCCATTTGTGCTAGTCTACAAATAGCATCTTCAACGTCTTTTGCTGCAACCATCATTAAATCTGCAAGTTCATCTATTATTATTACTATTTGTGGTAGTTTTTCTTCTATTCCTTCTTCTTCCAATGCCTCGTTATATCCAGATATATCTCTTACATTTTTTTCTGCAAATAAGTGGTATCTATTTACCATCTCTTGTACGGCCCATTGAAGAGCTCCGGCTGCTTTTTTAGGATCCGTAACAACTGGTATTAGTAAGTGTGGTATACCATTGTATACTGATAGTTCAACAACTTTAGGATCTACCATTACAAGTTTCACTTCACTTGGTTTTGCTTTGTATATAATACTTGTAATTAATGTATTTATACATACGCTTTTACCTGAACCTGTACTTCCTGCTATAAGAACATGTGGCATTTTTGCAATATCTGCTACTATTATTTCCCCTGCTGCATCTTTACCAACAGCAAAAGCTAATTTTGATTTTGCTTCTTGAAATTTTTTGTCTGCTATTATTTCTCTTAGTGCTACCATATTTTTTTCTTTGTTTGGTATCTCTATTCCTACTGCTTGTTTCCCTGGTATTGGTGCTTCAATTCTTATGCTTTCTGCTGCTAGGTTTAGGGCTATATCATCTGCTAAATTTGCAATTTTACTTACTCTTACTCCTTCTGCTGGTTTTAACTCATAACGTGTAATTGTAGGTCCTACTGATACATTTTCAACTTTTGCAGATACTCCAAAGCTATGTAATGTTCTTTGTAGCTTACTTGCTGTATCTGTTATAGTCTTTTTGCTGTTTTTTGCAGTTGCTTTTTCTTCTTTTAAAAACTCTATTGGTGGGAATTCATAGTTTTGGTCTTCTACTGTTAATGTATGTTCTAGCGTTAAAACCTCTTTTGATTTATCTTCTTTAACTTCTTCTTGTTTTTTAAATAGACCATTTTCATTTCCCATTTTTATACTTATTTGATTGTCTAATACTTCTGCTTCTTGTCTTTCTAATTCTTTTAGTTCTTTTTTATTTTTTTGTTTTTCTTTAAATTTTTCTATGTTTTCCTTAAATCCTGATATATGTGGTTCTGAAACTTCTTCTTCATTGTTTACTTCTATTGCTTTCATTTTGGACTTGTCTTTTATTTCTTTCTTTTCTATATTTCTTTCTCTTCGTTCTTCTACTATTTCTTTGACTTTTTCAGCTGGTTTAATTCCATACATAAATACAGAGAGAATTGCAATTATTCCTATTGAAATAATAACTGCACTAACTTTTCCTACTAGCTTTACGATATAATCTGTTATTTTTGTTCCTAGGATCCCTGTGTTTCCACCTAATATTGTTATTATAACTGATATTGATACTACAAATATTAAATACTGTAATACTTTAGTAGTTATTGTCCTTCTATCTTGTTCGCATGCTAAGTCAATAGCAGCTGCAAATATTGCTATTGGTAATAAGTAGCTCGTCCAACCAATTACATATTCTAATTGTGGTATTATATTTTGTCCTATATAACCTGGTTTTCCATATACTAAAATTCCTAATACTATGCTTATTATAAATAGCACGACAACTTGTATATCTAAACTTCTTTGTATTTTTTTCTTTTTTCTTCCCATATCTAGTACTCCTCTACTCAAGAAAAAGTCAGAACAATACTTCTGACTTTTCAATTGTTTATTTTAACTCATTTCTATTTTGCTCGATTGTTCTTAATGCGTCATTAATAGAACCATTTATATTATGTATTGCTGTTTCTAAGTTTTCTAATATTCCATCTGCATAGTCTTTTGTTCCTTTTGTAATCTCTCTAGACATTTCGTTTGCAGTTTCTATTATCTCAGCTTTTTGTTCATATGCTTTTCTTGTGATTTCATGTTCATCTATCATTGCTATTATTCTATTTTCTGCTTCTCTAACTATTCCATCAGCTTCTTTTTGTGCTTCATCTAATATTCTTGCTCTTTCTTCTTTTATCCATTTAGCCTGTTTTAATTCGTCTGGAAGTTTTAATCTTATATCCTTTATTATTTCTAAAACCTCTTCTTTATCTACTATGGTTTTTTCTGTAAATGGTACAGATTTACTTCTTTCTAATATATCCTCAAGTGTTTCTAATAATGTGAAAATCTCCATGTTTTTACTCCTTTCGAATAAATATGAGAATTGCTCGCCCATATTTTCTTTTATCAAAAATCTTAATTCCTTCTTTTGGTATTGTTCCTTCTTTTTTTGCATCGTCTGTTTCTACTATTATAATTCCATCTTTTGATAATAAGTTTAGGTTTATTATTTCTTTTATTGCAATATTTGCGAACTCTGTTTTATATGGAGGGTCTAAATATATTATATCAAATTGTATGTTGTTTTTTGCTAAATATTTCAATGCTTGCATATAATCTTTGTTTAATACTGTGGCTTTATTTGATGTTTTTGTGTTCTCAATATTGGTTTTAATCACTTTAATTGCATCAATTGAATTATCACAAAATGTAACTGATTTTGCTCCTCTACTTATTGCTTCAATTCCAATTGCTCCGCTTCCTGCAAATAAATCTAGTACAGTTTTATCTGCAATGTCAAATTGTATGATATTAAATAGAGCCTCTTTTACTCTGTCTAGAGTTGGTCTAGTATTCATTCCTTCTAATGAGACTAGTTTTTTACCTCTAGCACTTCCACTAATTACCCTCATATATTTCCTCAAATGTTTTGTCTACATATATTTTATTCGATTTTTTTTATATGTCAAGAGTATTAATTAAAATGTAACAATAATTTAATATTCTTGTAATAAATCTGTTTTATTTCTGTTATATTATACATTATTTTGTAACAATTATCAATAGGTAGATTAAAGTTTTTTGATTTTAATTAACAAAGAGTAATTTTTAACTTTATTAAAAATTACTCTTTGTATATTTCTCTTATAAATCTATGGTTCCTTTTGTTCTCATTGTGTTCATATCTGTTGCTTTTATTAGACTTCTTGATAATGTGAACAGTGTGTCTTTTATATAGATTATTCTTTCTAATCTATTTTCTCCATGGTATTTATCATAGTAAGTTGCTGTATTTGAGATTTTTCCTTTTAGTTCAAAGCCTTTATCTAAGCTTATTTTATATACTACTGCTCCTTGAAAATCTACATTATAATTATCTCCTGTTATGCTTATTGGAAATGCTAATATATTTTTTTCTTTTGAAAATAGTAAAGCTTTATGGTTGTATAGTAATTCTGAATATGTTCCTTTTTCTCCTATTTTTTCAGTATACATTTCTTTTGGATTATTGGGATCTGTTACATCAAATAATGAAATTTTCATTCCATCTGTTGTGACTTGGTCTCCATATCCATAGTTTACTACTTTTGTGTCTTCTCCTATTCCTATTAAGTGGGTTTCATCATAAGGATGTAGGTATTTACTATAACCAGGAATTTTTAGTTCTCCTAGTACTGTAGGTTTTGTTGGGTCTGATAAGTCTATTACAAAAAGTGGGTCTGTTTGTACAAATGTTACCATATATGCTCTATTTCCCATAAATCTCACAGAATAAATTTTTTCTCCTGGTGCTAAGTCTTCTACTTTACCAACTATTTCTAGGTTTTCATTTAATACATATAAATTGTTTGTATTATCTTCTTCCCTCCAAGATTTGCTGTCTGTTGTTGCTATTCTAAAGTATCCGTCTTTTTCGTCCATTGAGAATTGGTTTAATACTGAACCTGGTACAGTTCCTATTTTTATAAAAGTACATTTAGCATCTTGTAAATTAAATTTATATATTTCTGTATTTATTTCGTTTTTATTTGAGTTGTCTTCATAATTATATTTTACCTTTGTTATATATAAGTTTGTGTTTGATGCATATATTTCGTTTCCAGCTCCTAAATAGCTTTCTATATTTGCTGGCTCATTATTTGTTATGTTAAATGCGGCAATATTTAAATAACTGGCATCTTCAAATTCTGGAATATAATATATACAATCAAATCCTATACATTTAGCCTCTTCGCTTACTGCTGTGTCTATATATTCTGGTTTGAAATAGTTTTCATCTAATTCGTTTACTTTGTATTCTTTGCATAAATATGCATAGATATATTTGTTTGCTAGTAAATATACATTGTCTCCTATCATCCTTGCAGATAGGTAATCCCCCTCTATTTCTATAGTTCTTTCTTCTACTGGCTTTGTTTTATCTTCTACATTGTATATTTTTGCTACTGTATATTGTTTATAACTTGGATAATATCTTTCCTCTTGAACAACGTTTTTTTCAACTTTGCGTCCTTCTGTCCCTATTATTACTATTTTATTATCTTTTAGAAAAATTTCTTGTGGGTAAAATTCTCTATTTTCAAACTCTATTGTTGAAGCTGATACTAAGTTTTCATTATCACTAACATCTGTAATTGTTAGTTTATTATTTGCTAAATAGTATATATATCTGCCATCTGTTTTGACTATATCTGCTTCGTCTACACCTTCTACTTGTACATTAGTTTTTGAATAATCCTCCAAAGATATCTCTTGTTCTACTGACTTAGAATTTGTTGCTGATTCTTCTAAATATTCTTTCATTTTATCTTCAACCAAATACTCATTTGTATAATCTGTTCTTTCTTTTAACATACCATATAAATTTTGAAAGTTCTCTACTTTTGGCAATTGACCTGTTTCTTGATCTTTTGAATATTCTTGTTCGTTAATAGGTGCTATACTTCTATTGGGTAGTATAATTGCCATTACAATTGCACACATTAATACAAGGCTTGCTATAGGATACATTTTATTATATACTCTTTTTGTTTGAGTTGCTTTTACTTTATTTATTGTTTCTTCTTTTGTTTTTCCACTTACTCCAATTTCATTAACTGCATCTATATAATTTTTTTTACTCATCTTCAATACCTCCTTTTATAAATTTTTCTAACTCTTTTCTTGCTCTTGAAAGTCTTGATTTTATTGTGTTTTCATTTACTTTTAATATTTTACCTATTTCTTTTATACTATAGTTTTCATAATAGTACAAATGCACTACTGTTCTATATTTTATAGGTAATTTAAAAACGGCATAATATATGTCATGTCTTTCAGGAGTTTCAAAGCTTAAATTTTCATCTAATTCGGCTCTGTGCTTTAAAAAGCTTGAGTTTAAAATTGTTTTTGTGCAATTTATTGTAACTCTAATAAGCCACGCCTTTTTATGCTCTTCATTTTCAAATTCTGGCATCTTTCTGGCTAGTCTTAGAAATACTTCTTGATATATGTCTTCACTTGTTTCTATATTCCTTGTTCTTGCCATCGCTAGCCTATACACCATATTTGAATATTTTTCAATTGTTTCTTCTAAAAACTTATTTCTGTTAATATATGCCATTTTTTATCACCTATATTTATAATACCATAAAAAATAAAAAAAGTTTCCTTTTTCGGAAACTTTTTTTATTTTACTTGTTTGTAACTTCCACACATTGATTCGTCCGCCGGATTTCCATTGTTACAGTTTTTGCATGGTTCTACAATTATTGTGTCTAGTTCACAAATTTTTCTGTTTGTGTCGTTAAATGCACAGCTATTTACTGTACAATTTATTTTTTGGTTTTTATCCATAAAAATAGCCTCCTTTTTTGAATTTTCTTCTTATAGTATGGCTATTTTTAAAAAAATTATTATGAAGGAAAGTTTTATATAACTTTCCAAAACAATAGTTTCAAAAGAGAGTCTAAACGCGAAGCGTTCTTGACATTGGCAGTTTTTCTTATTTTCCAATTTTTTCATTTAAAAATTTGTTTTCTTGAATTTGTTTATTACATTTTTCATCTGACTTTTTAAAGCTCAAATACCAACTTATACCATTTTTATTTTGTTCTATTTCTTTTACTCTTTGTTGTAATTCGCTAAAAGTATTTGGTTTTGGCACAATTATTGGTTGCCCTGGTATCCAATTTGCAGGTGTTGAGGCATTATTGCAGTCTGCAACCTGAAGTGCTTCTACTACTCTTAATATCTCTGGTATCCATCTTCCTACATTTAAAGGATATATAAATATTGTTCTTACTATTCCCTTGTCATCTATTATAAATACATTTCTTACTGTTTCTGTTGTGCTGACATCATTTGAAATCATACCATATTTTCTAGCAATCTCTCCGCTTCTATCTGCTATTACTGGAAATGGTACTTCTATACCAGTTCTTTGCATTATATCATATAGCCAGGCTAGGTGTGATGGGTTACTGTCTATGCTTAGTCCAATTAGTTGGGTGTTTAAGTTTTGAAAGTATGTATTTGCTTTTGAAAAGGCTATAAATTCTGTTGTGCATACGGGGGTAAAATCACCGAGGATGCGAGAATAGTACTACCCATTTTCCTTTATAATTGCTTAAACTAATTGGTCCTTGTGTTGATATTCCTTCAAACTCAGGAGCCATTTGTCCTATTTTTACATTTCCATTCATCATTATTTCATAGTCCATAAAAAATAAACCTCCTACATATTTTTTATATATAATATGTAAGTTGGTTTATTTTTGATATAAATAATTTATTTATTGTTGATATCCATCCTATTTTAAAAGTTTGTTGTTATTCCATAAATGCAATTAGTATCTTCCATTATTTCTATATCCATTCTCTATATTTCTTTATATAAATTTTCTTTGCATAACTTGCTACAATACAATACAAGAATGTTACTCCAAATATCATGAAAATATATTCTAATGCAATTGGTGCTAAACCTATTGCAGTTCCTAGAGGCGTGAATGGTACTAAAATACCTATTATAATTAATAAAATTGAAGATATATAAACTGCTTTATGTGCATTACTTTGTATAAATGGTGTTTTTGCCGTTCTTATAATATGCATTCCTATTAAATTTGATACTATACTGTAGGTGAACCATATTGTTTGAAAGTGTGTAACATCTCTAACTGTGAAAACAAACCATAATAGTAAAAATACAACTATATCAAATAAAGAGCTTACAGGACCCATAAAAAACATAAACCTTTTTAAGCTTTTTATATTTAATTTTTTTGGC
>OLNZ01000783.1_pt1 | contig 27919 bp, 23 predicted proteins | sample 1672981 | NCBI WGS metagenome assembly OLNZ01 (sample SAMEA3136743, study PRJEB25190) | human gut metagenome | biome: human gut; feature: human-associated habitat; material: faeces | place: Austria | collected 2013 | reverse complement strand
CCTCGAAGCGGCCGTGACGGCGGTGGGCAGCGCGATTGGTGGGATTGGGGGTAAAGGGCGACGCAAAGTCACCGGAGAAGCGCCTGCAAAATCGATTAAATAAATAGTAAGAATCTGCTAAAAAGAAGAATGCCGCTGCGCGTGCAGCGGCATTGCATTATTATGTTTTTTCAGCGTTTCAGCGCTTTTCTAAGCATAGGCGCAACTATAAGGGCGATTCCTCCGCCAATGAGCGCCGTAAACAGCTGAGGCCATGCGAACATAGCACTCATCATGCTTACCTGTTTTTCGGCCAGCGTAAGCATGGGCAGCATCAGCTTAACTATCAGCAGCCACAGAACTCCGAATTTTACAAACGCCGATATTGCTGTTCCGAGCACGCCAAGAGCGTATGACTTAAACGACATATCCTTCATCAGCTTGCCTACCAGGAAGTAAATAAGCACAACAAACACTATGTTGCCTATCGCTATCATCGGCACAATCTGAATCACGGACGGGCCTATGCCGAGCATCCACGCCAGAAAAGGCGATATCGCCGCGACGGTTACGCCGCACCATAACCCGCCGACTATTGCGGCTACAGCAAGCAGCAGGTTGACACACGAACCGGTCACAAGCTGACCAAACGATTTTGTCACAAATTGAACGACAACGAGCAACGCTATAAGCACGGCCGTTTCGGTTATCCACAGCACTTTTTTATTCATATTCGAAAAACCTCCTTGTTTTTATGGCTTCATTATAGTATTATTGCCCAATAAACGATGTTGCCGCAGCAACATTTGAAAGGATATATTTTCATGGATGACATAGCTCGGCTTGCAATGGGGTCATGCCTCTTCGCTTCCATGAGCGAAAACGACGTGCGCAAGCTCATAGGCTGCATCTCCACGGCGCGGCGCAATTTCATCTGCGGCGAAACTATAATAAGGGAAGGCGACAGCACGGCATGTGCGGGAATAATTCTAAAAGGAGCCGTGCGTGCAGAAAAGCATCTTTATTCGGGGGAGCGAAGCATCGAAGCATATCACGGCGCCGGCTCTCTTTTCGGCGATGTGCTGATGTCTGCGCGAAATGCCACAAGCCCTGTAGACGTCATCGCATGCGAGGATACAGAGGTGCTTTTCGTGTCAATCGACAAAATAATGCACTCATGTCCCGAATCCTGCGCCGCGCACGAACGTCTTCGCATGAACCTTCTCAATGAGCTGTCCGAAAAATTCTGGACGCTACGAAAAAAGCTCAACTACCTGCGCATAAAGAGTATGCGCGGACGCATAGCGACATATCTTTTGGAGCTCTTTTCTCAATCAGGCGCAGTAACCGTCAAGTGCCTCCCCAGAGACGATACGGCGGCTCTTCTCGGCGTAAACAGAAGCGCATTATCGCGCGAAATTGGGCGTATGCGAAGCGACGGCCTGATAGATGTCGACGGGAAGCTCGTGACTCTTCTCGACATAGAAGCCCTTAAACGTTGCACAATGAACTGAACACAAGGAGGAAGCATGATAATACATGCCCACGCAAAGGTAAATCTCACTCTAGACGTGCTTTATAAAAGGGACGATGGATATCATGAGCTTGTGTCGCTAATGCATACGATCGCTCTCTGCGACAAGCTTGAAGCAGAAAAGGCCGATGATGTTCGCGTTGAGTTTGACTGCACAGAGACCATACCGCAAAGCAACACCGTAACGCGCGCCGTTGAAGCGTATCGTGCCGCTGCGAACTGCGGCGGAGCGCATATATTTATAAGCAAGCGTATACCCTCAGAAGCGGGACTCGGTGGAGCTTCAGCCGATGCGGCTGCAGCGCTTAGCGCCATGCAGTCGCTCTACGGTGCGCTGAGCCGCGATGAGTTGCTGGCTGCGGCGCTGTCCGTCGGCGCCGACGTTCCGTTCTGCCTGCAGGGCGGTGCGGCGATTGCAAAGGGTATAGGTGAAAAGCTCACCCCGCTCAAGCGTCTGCCGCTTCCGCTGCTCGTAGTCAGGGATACGCGCGGCATAAGCACAAAGGAGCTTTTTTCGCGCCTTCAACTCCCTACAGAGCATCCCGCAACGGAGGAAGCTATTCAGGCATATATATCAAGCGATATCGCTTTGCTCGGTCGCTGCATGTCCAACGCACTCGAACATGAGGCCTGCAAGCTTGTTCCGCGCATAAGCGAGCTGAAAGAGCGTATGCTTCGATGCGGCGCGCTTGGCGCCTGCATGAGCGGCAGCGGCTCAGCAATCGTAGGGTTATTTGAGAACGCCTCAATGCTTAGCAGCGCCGAGAAAGCCTTTTCTGACTGCGATTTCATATATTCTGATGTTTGAACGCTCTCACAGCCGGAAATACAAATAAAACAGGCAAAAGTTTAATAAAAAATCAAAAAAATGCTTGTACATTGAGAAAAAGCACTGTATAATGTGTGTCGGCGTAAAACAACAATAGTTTTATAAATAATTATTTCGGAGGTTTACCTGATGAACAAGACAGAACTCACCGGCGCTGTTGCAGCAAGAACCGGACTGACCAAGAAGGACGCCGATAAGGTTGTCAATGCCGTATTCGACACCATCGTTGAGACGCTTAAGTCCGGCGAAAAGGTTCAGCTTGTCGGCTTCGGCACTTTTGAGACAAAAGAGCGCTGCGCCCATAAGGGACGCAACCCTCAGACAGGCGAAGATATCATGATCGCCGCTTCCAAAGCTCCCACCTTCAAGGCGGGCAAGGTTCTCAAGGAGACCGTCAACAACAAATAAATCGGCACGGCTGCTTAAGACGCCTTATTCTGACGGATAAGGCGTTTTTTCGTTTGTCCACAAAACTTATTTGTCGTTGAAGTCAACGGTGCATTGTACTATAATATAGTTGTAGAATTGTGCATAAAGGAGATTTGAATGACAAATCGTTCATATGCCTGCGGCGAAAAAAACGGCTCGCCCCGCAAAAAGCGCCGCAGGAAAATAAACAGGACTCTGCTTACGATGTGGGGTGTATCGTCCGTGCTTGTCGTGGGCTTGATAATCGTTGGCATACTCATGTTTACGCTCAAGCCGGGTGAAGGCTCGTCACACTCCTACATTAGCTCAACGAGCACGTTTTTCGATGGAATAACCGTCAACGGGCGCGACATGTCAGGCCTTACCTACTCCGAAGCATGGGACGTTCTAAGCGGCGATGTCAATTCCGCGCTCTCAGGCGTTTCGATAACCGTGCGCGTCGGAACGAAATCGTGGCTTCTTTCGGCGGCGGATCTCGGCGTATCCTCCACCCTCGAGGAAACGCTTAATACAGCCATGGCCTACGGGCGCAGCGACACGACCGTAAACAACGCCCGAGCCCAGGCCGATCTCAAGGAGCACGGGCTCAACCTCAACGTATCATACAAAGTAAATGATGCCAAGCTTTCAAATACGATATCAGCTATTTCCGACGCCGTATCGGTCAAACCTGTAAACGCCTCCGCGTGCCCCGACACAAATTCCTCAACGCCCGCATTCATATACTCCGAAGGCGTTTCGGGCATGACGCTCAACGAGCAGAAGATATGTGAAGATATTTCGCGTCTCATATCCGACGGCGCGCTTTGTTCCACCGTGGCGCCCGAGTTTGAATATACCGAGCCCACGGTTACCGTCGACGATCTCAAGGCAGTAACGCAGCTTCGTTCGTCGTTCAAAACATCTTACGGCGAAAACAGCACGCTAAAAAACGCCAACCGTATCCGCAACATACAAAAGGCGGCAGATATACTGAACGGCTGCACAATGGAGGTTGGGCAGGAGATATCATTCAACGAATTTATTGGCCCGCGCTATGAAAAGGACGGCTGGGCGCTCGCCCCGGGTATCGTCAACGGCTCGCATTACGAGAACCAGCCTGGCGGCGGAATATGCCAAGTTTCAACGACGCTGTACAATGCCCTGCTCTGTTCCGGTCCCGAAATGGAAATAACGCAGCGCAAAAAGCATACATGGCCCTCCTCATATGTCGACTACGGCCTTGACGCTACGGTTTCGACAGGCGGACCCGACCTCTGCTGGAAGAATAATACCGAGTCTACGGTTTACATTTTCGCATACGCCGATAATGTGAACTACATAATGACCGTATATATCTACGGTATGCCTCTGCCGGACGGCATAACATATCAGGTAAAGGGCGTGGTCAACGAGGAGATACCTTACGGCGACACCGAGTACGAATATATTCCCACATGGCCGCAGGGCTATGAAAAGACGGCTCGGAATGCTCGCAAGGGCTACAAGACGACATCATACAGATACAAGCTTAAGGACGGCGTAGTAATCGAAACGGAAACGCTCTACAGCGATTATTATCGCCCAATATCGAAATTGGTGCAGGTCGGCTCGGGAAGCCCCAGCCTGCCGCGCCCCTAAAGATAAGTCTGACTGAAAAGTCCGCTTCGCTCCGATGCTGCGGACTTTTTCTTCTTATGCCCTTATACGTTCGATTGACACCCCTATTGTCTGTGATGTATCATTATTTCGCATCAACGGTTTCGTTCATGCAAAAATAATTCTTCAAAGGTAAGTAGCAATGCGTACATTCGCTCAATGCTTAAAATTTGCCGCTAAGCTTGCCATGCGGTCACGCCTTGGGCGTCTGCTCGATGACAGGACGTTCATCAAGCTCGATATGCGCCTCAACGGACGTAAGCATTTCGATATCGACCGCCCTGAAACGTTCAGTGAAAAGCTCCAGTGGCTGAAGCTCCATAACCGCAGGGATGAATACACCATGATGGTGGATAAGCTTAAGGTGCGCGATTATATATCCTCCACCATAGGCGAAGAATATCTCGTGCCCCTCATCGGCGCATGGGACAACCCCGACGATATCGACTTCGCTTCCCTGCCTGATAAATTCGTGCTGAAATGCAACCACAACTCAGGCATGGGCATGTGCATATGCAAGGACAAATCATCGCTCGACACGGAGAAAGTAAGGCGCGGACTTCGCAAAGGGCTTCGCCAAAACTACTACGACTACAGTCGAGAATGGCCTTACAAAAATGTTGAGCGGAAAATAATCTGTGAGCAGTTCATAAACGACCGCGGAGACGACGCCGATGATGTCGGGCTTACCGACTATAAGTTTTTCTGCTTTAACGGCATTGCCGACAGCGTAATGCTCTGCCTCGGTCGCCATACCGGCAACACGCTCTTCTACTTTTTTGATAAAGAATGGAAGCTGCGCCGCTATAACGTGCGGGGCAAGGCCGCTCCCGAAGGATTTACGCTGCCTAAGCCGCAGCAAATGGACAAAATGTTTGAAATCGCCGAAGCGCTTTCAAAGGGGCTGCCGTTCGCAAGGATAGATATGTATAATTCCGGAGGCAAAATCTACTTCAGCGAGATTACATTCTTTCCCGACGGCGGGTACGATCCCAACATTTTGCCTGAAACGGATGTTTATTTCGGAAAGCTTCTTGATTTATCAGGTGTAAAGCAATGAAAACGATCGGATTCCCCATAAGCCATAAAGAAAATGAATACCGCCGTGCACTGCTGCCGCCCGATGTGGCGCATATCCTTCATAAGGAGGCGCTGTACTTTGAAAAAGGCTACGGAGACGTTCTCGGTTATACCGACTGCGACTACACCCGCGCCGGCGCAAACGTCTGCGAACGCGAAAAAGTCCTGACAACGGACATAATCTGCGACCCTAAGATAGGCGACGCCGAATACCTGGATACGCTCTGTGAGCAAACGGTTTTCGGTTGGATTCACGCCGTTCAAAACCGTGACATTACAGACAAGCTCATAAACTCGCGCCTTACCTCATATGCGTGGGAGGACATGTTCAATAAAGGGCTTCATGTTTTCTGGCGCAATAACGAAATAGCCGGCGAAGCGGCGGTAATGCACGCCTTCCAATGCTACGGCGAGATGCCGTACAACATAAAGGCAGCGATACTCGGCCGCGGAAATACCGCGCACGGCGCGCTCAAAATACTGACCATGCTCGGCGCGGACGTCAGGATGTACGACAGGCGCACCGAAGGACTTTTTCGTGAAGAGCTCGGAAATTACGATGTCATAGTCAATGCTATACTTTGGGATATCACCCGCAAGGATCACATCGTCTATCGAAGCGACTTGAAACGCATGAAAAAGAATGCCCTCGTAATCGACATAAGCTGTGACAGATGCGGCGGCATAGAGACATGCATCCCAACGACCATAAGCGATCCCGTGTACTGTGTAGACGGAATAATGCATTACGCAGTCGATCATACGCCATCGCTTTTTTATAAAACGATAAGCCGTGACATTTCAAAAAACATTCCCCGCTACATAAACGCGCTCATAGAGGATACGCCCGACGGCGTTCTCACATGTGCGAAGGCAACGGAACACGGCAGAATAATTGACGACCGCATAAATAAATTCCAGGGCAGATAACATAAACGTATGCAAAAGACCGAGGTTCAATCGTTGCGCCTCGGCCTTCTTAATATTACCGTTCTTATCGTTTCTCGGCATCCTTCGCCTTGTTCCAATACGCGTCCATCCCGTCGAGCGTCATATCGCAAAGCTTCCTTCCGTCTGCTTCCGCAAGCGCTTCCATTGCGATAAACCTGTCCGCAAATTTTGTTGCCGCATCGTTAAGGCAAAGCTCAGGGTCTATCTTCAGAAGCCTTGCAACGTTTACAACAGCGAAAAGCAGGTCTCCAAGCTCCTCGTATGTGTTCGTTCCGTCGGACATAGCCTGTTCGAGCTCTCGCGTCTCCTCACCTATCTTAAAAAAGGCTTCTTTTGCGTTCGACCAGTCGAAGCCCACATCCGCAGCCTTTTTCTGTACCTTAAAGCTGCGCGTGAGCGCGGGGAAGCTCTTTGGTATCGCGCGAATAACCTCCGCCTGCGTCTTTTGATGCTTTTCTATCTTTTTAAGATTCTCCCAGTTGCTCAGAACTTCATCAGTGCCGCTTACGTTCACGCTGCCGAAAACATGCGGATGTCGGAACATGAGCTTATTGACTATGCCGGTACACACATCGCGCATAGTGAACGAAGAATGCTCCTCCTCTATCTGCGCATGAAACGCTATCTGGAGCAGCAAGTCGCCCAATTCTTCGCACATCGCATCGGCGTCGCCTGAATCAATTGTATCGAGCACCTCGTACGCTTCTTCGATTAACGGCGTTCTCAAGCTCTCATGCGTTTGTTCGGCGTCCCACGGGCAGCCTCCGGGCGCTCGCAGGCGCTTTAGTACATGCATTAGGCTGTCAACGCCGTGCCGCGTAAGCTCCATAAATTCAGCCTTTGGTATATACAGCACCGTCGCCGCGTCAAAGCAGTCTTGCCTGTCAAGCTCGTACAGCTTTATGCGCTTTGCGCTGTATTCTCCTTTTGAATCCATCGTAAATAAAATCGTCTCGTGCTCATCCGGGAAGTATTCGCTCAAAAGCAGCTTCGTCTCGCCTGCCATAATGCGCGTGTCCAGCTCTTCAATGATGCAGCCGCGGTGCGTATCTATCGCCGCGTTCTCAAGCGCGTTTGCTTTGCAGATGACTACGTTATCCGGCATTGTCATGCCGATGCACTGCATCGCCGCTTCTGCAAATCCTCCCGAAGCAAGCGACCGAATCGTTTCGCCATTCTCGTCCGCTGCATTGCGTATCGCTTCCGTCACGGCCTCGCCGGCGCCTCGGCCGAGCGCAACATATGCGGCATCATCGCCCGACGAAACAAGTCTATCGGCTATGGCCCTGTTTAATTCGTCAAAGTCAAAGCACTCGTCGTACAGGTCGTCCATCGAAACGGCATCGGGCCGCAGCTCGCAGACCCATTCTATCGAAGGATGCTTTTTTGTCTGCACGAATATCTTTTTTGCCGTGCGTATTGCCTCGTATGCATCTATGGTTGCTGTACCGCGCGTTGCGGCAGGAATAACAGTTATCATTTTTTACCTTCTGTATAAAAGCTTTCTTATCTTTGCGCCGCCTGGCATAAATTCAAGATCGGCGGGGCTGAACATCTTAAGGACTACCGCAAGCAGCAGATACACAGCGCCGCCCGCGGCCACCGACGCAAGCGTTGCGATGACAGTATGACCGTAACCGCTTAGCAGCTTATAGCACAGCGCCGCAATGAAGCCCATAATTATCGAGGAAAACACGGGTTTAATGAACACATCCCACAAATTCACGCGCATTCCCGTTTTTCTGAGCACATATATCGTATCGAGTATTCCCGCCGCCGCATAGCATACTACCGTGCTTACGGCAGCGCCCTGTATGTTCACGTTCTTCACGTTCATAAGTATAAGCATCGACGCTACCTTTAGTATTCCGCCAAAAATAAGGTTAAGCACCGGCACTCTCGGGCGTCCCATTCCCTGAATAACACCCGTCATCGTCTGCACCAACGAAAGAAACAGCACGCCTATCGACGATGTTCTCATGAGATCCTGCGCAAGGTTGAGTTGCGCTTCGCTCAATCCCGAATACAGCATCGCGATTATCTGTCTGCCGAGCACAAAAAGGCCCACGGCGCACGGCGCACCTATTATGAGCGCAAGTTTCATGCCCATTCGTGATGCGGCAATTACTCCCTTAGCGTCCCGCATCGTCATACGCGACGATATCGCTGGCACAAGGCTCATCGCAAGCGCCGACGTCAACACAGCAGGCATATTGATTATAGGCGTAATGTACGAACGCAGCACTATAAACGCGCCGTCCGACTGGCTTTTTGTGAAACCCGTGGATTCGAGTATACGCGTTATCATGGCGCTGTCAATCATGCTCGTTATTGGCATTATAGACGCGCCTATCGTCACAGGCACCGCTATGCGCATGAGGCTTGAAAGGACATATTTGAACCCCATCGGGCGGAAATTGCTGCGCACCGATATTTGCGCCGCGAATTTTTTCTTGTTCGTACTATAGAATATCCATATAGCGATAAGCGCCATAAGCTCCGATGCGCTTACGCCGAGCAGCGCCCCCATTGCTCCGTACTCAACACCCTTAGGCAGCCACGCCTTGGCAAGCGTAAAGCCTACTATCAGCTTGCCAGCCTGCTCTATAACCTGCGAAACAGCCGTGCCTGTCATCATCTGCATACCTTGTAGATATCCCCTGTAAGCACACATGAGCGATACAAACAGTAGCGCCGGAGCAAGCGCACGGAACGAAAGGCTCAGCTTCTGAACGCGCTCCGCGTCAGTGTACGATATTTTTGCAAAAAGGTCTGCTCCCGCAAACATCATCAGCATCGTCACAACGCCAATGACAAGCAATATCCTGAGCGCATAGTTAAATACTTCCTTAGCGCCCTTGTAGTCGCCGAGTGTCACACGCTCCGCCACTATCTTCGATATTGCCGTCGGAAGCCCCGCAGACGATATCACGAGCAGCCATGAATACCACGGGTACGCATGGTCATAAAAAGTCATGCCGTCGCCGACTATATTCGCAAGCGGTATGCGATAGAGTGCGCCGACGACCTTTACGATTATTCCCGCAAAGCCGAGAATCGCCGCGCCCTTTATAAACGATTTAGTCTTTTTTTCCATTAAAGCCTAAATATCCTTTTTCTTTTTCAGGGTACATTATAGCAGATATTCTAATGATATGCCATTCAGACCGCAAAAAACCGCCGAACTCAAAATTGGCTCAAAACGCAGCGCGTCAGCCGCCTGATGTATCCTGTTTTAGCGGGCTTCGACCGCACGGATTGCGATAAGGCATAATATGCAACTCCGCCGAGCGCGTTCCCGGCGGAGTCTTGTATCGCTTTAGTTCAATGAATCGCGAACCTTTTCAAAGAAATTCTTCTTGTTCTTCGACGGCGCAACCTTTTCGCCGAACGACTTCTGCAGCTTTTCAAACAGCTCCCGCTGCTCCTGCGTAAGGCGTTTAGGCACCTCAACATTCACTTTTACATACATGTCGCCCTTCTGGGTCGTGCGCGGGCGCACAACGCCTTGGTCGCGCATTTTGAACGTCGCGCCCGGCTGCGTGCCCTCGGGTATCGTAAGCTTCGCCGTCCCCGAAAGCGTAGGCACTTCTATCTCTCCGCCGAGTACCGCCGTTGTAAACGATATGTTCATGCCGAGATGTATGTCGTAGCCCTTTCGCACGAAGAGCTTATGTGGCTTCACGTTTATCTTCACGTAGAGGTCGCCGTTCGGGCCGCCGCGCATACCCGCTTCGCCCTCTCCGCGCACCGTGAGAGTCGTGCCCGTATCAACACCCGCAGGTATGCTCACGACAACCTTTCTCTCCCTCGTCACGCGCCCCTTGCCCTTGCACGTCTGGCAGGGTTCTTTGATTACCTTGCCTGTGCCGTGGCATGCATCGCATGTACGCACCGTTGCAAATGAGCCAAGCACCGTATTCTGCTGTACGCGAACCTGGCCGCGCCCTCCGCAGGCCGAGCATTTCTCGGGCGTCGTACCGGGCTTTGCGCCTGTACCCTCGCACTCCTTGCAGTTTTCCTCGCGGTTGATGAATATCTCTTTCTTCGTGCCGAAAGCCGCTTCCTCAAATGTTATCGTAAGCTGGTACGAGAGGTCGTAGCCCTGAACCGGCCCGTTGTTCTCCCTCTGCGCCCTGCCGCCATATCCGCCGCCGAAAAAGCTGCTGAATATATCCGAAAAGTCTCCGAAGCCTCCCGCATCGTATGCGCCGCCGTAAGCGCCGCCACCCGCAGCCGTCGGGTCAAATGCCGCATGGCCAAACTGATCGTACTGGGCGCGTTTCTGCTTATCGGACAGTATTTCGTACGCCTCGTTTACTTCCTTGAACTTTGCTTCCGCTTCTTTATTATCAGGGTTAAGGTCGGGGTGGTACTTTTTCGCCGCCTTGCGAAACGCGCTCTTGAGCTCGTCATCGGTGGCGTTCTTGTTTACACCGAGCACCTCGTAATAATCTCTTTTGGTTGCCAATTCCCCAATCTCCTTTTTACCGACACTTGCGGAACGCCTTTCAAAGCATTCCGCAAGTGCGCGATCTTATTTTGCTGCTTCCGTCTCGCCCTTATGGGCGCGCAGCTTCCTATTGTTTCTTATTTGTCGTCGACCACTTCGTAATCGGCGTCGATAACATCATCCTGTGAGCCGCCGGCGTTAGGCTGCTGTGCGTTCGCTCCGCCTGCCGCCTGCTCCGCCTGAGCCGTCTGCTGATACATCTTGCCGAACACCTCGTAGGATACTTCCGTCAGCTTCTCGCAGGCGCTCTTTATATCCTCTGTGCTTGTGCCCTTGAGAGCGGTCTTGACGTTCTCAATTTCAGCCTCTATCTTCGTCTTGTCGTCGGCGCCGACCTTGTCGCCGAGCTCCTTGAGCGTCTTCTCAGTCTGATAGATAAGGCTGTCGGCATGGTTTCTCTCTTCTATTTCATCCTTGCGTGCCTTGTCCTCCTTGGCAAACTGCTCCGCTTCGCGTACCGCCTTCTTGATGTCCTCCTCGGACAGGTTCGAAGAAGCGGTGATCGTTACCTGCTGCTCATTACCCGTGCCAAGATCCTTTGCCGATACATGGACTATGCCATTGGCGTCGATGTCAAACTTGACCTCGATCTGCGGAACTCCTCGCGGCGCGGGAGCAATGCCCGTAAGCTGGAACTTGCCGAGCGTCTTGTTGTACTGAGCAAGCTCGCGCTCGCCTTGCAGTACATGGACCTCAACGCTCGTCTGTCCGTCGGCCGCCGTCGAGAATATCTGGCTCTTCTGCGTCGGTATGGTCGTGTTGCGGTCAATGAGCTTCGTGAACACGCCGCCAACTGTCTCAATGCCGAGCGACAGCGGCGTTACGTCGAGCAGGACTATATCCGTTACCTCGCCGCCGAGAACGCCCGCCTGAATTGCCGCGCCTATAGCGACGCACTCATCGGGGTTAATTCCCTTGAACGGCTCTTTGCCGGTTACGCCCTTGACAGCTTCCTGAACGGCAGGTATACGGGACGAACCGCCGACGAGTATGACCTTGTCAAGCTTATCCGTCGTTATTCCCGCATCCTTCAAGGCCTGATGCATGCACTTCTTTGTGCTTTCAACGAGATCAGCGGTCAGCTCATTGAACTTTGCACGCGTTATCGTCATATCAAGATGCTTCGGACCTGTTGAATCCGCCGTTATGAACGGAAGGTTTACATTCGTTGATACAACGTTCGAAAGCTCTATCTTCGCCTTCTCCGCCGCTTCCTTAAGCCTCTGGAGCGCCATGCGGTCGGACTTGAGGTCTATGCCCGTTTCGCGCTTAAATTCAGAGCAGATGTAATCCATGAGCCTCTGGTCGAAGTCGTCGCCGCCGAGACGGTTATTGCCGTTCGTAGCAAGCACTTCGAATACGCCGTCGCCTATCTCAAGTATGGAAACATCGAATGTGCCGCCGCCGAGGTCGTACACGAGTATCTTGTGATTTTTTTCCTTATCCATGCCGTAGGCAAGCGCCGCAGCCGTAGGCTCGTTGATTATACGAAGCACTTCCAGACCCGCAATGCGGCCCGCGTCCTTTGTCGCCTGGCGCTGACTGTCGCTGAAATATGCGGGGACAGTGATTACAGCCTGCGTTACCTTCTCGCCGAGATAGCTTTCGGCGTCCTGCTTAAGCTTCTGAAGGATCATCGCGGAAATCTCCTGCGGCGTATAATCCTTATTATCTATACGCTTTGTGTAGTTCGTACCCATCTCCCTCTTTATTGAGGAAATGGTATGTTCCGGATTGGTTATAGCCTGACGCTTTGCAATCTGGCCGACCATTCTCTCGCCGTCTTTGAACGCCACAACGGAAGGCGTGGTCCTTGCTCCTTCGGAATTAGGTATTACCACGGGTTCGCCGCCCTCAAGAACAGCCACGCATGAATTTGTAGTTCCCAAATCGATACCGATAATCTTTGACATAGTATATATCCTCCTGAAATTATTCCTTAATGCATTTATTTTACTCCGCAACCTTCACCATGCTGTAGCGAATTATGCGGTCATTAACTTTATAGCCTTTGCGGAGCACGGCCGTTATCGTGCCGCTCTCCTTTCCCTCCTCATGCTCACGCATTACAGCCTCGTGGCACTCAGGGTCAAATTTGCCGTCGCACGGTATTTCGGAAAGCCCAAAACCCTTCAGCATGTCAGTAAGCTGCCTGTGCACCAGCACTACGCCGTCTACAAACGCCTTCTCGACGCCATCCGTATTCGCAAGCGCCCTGTCGAAATCATCGAGTATAGGCAGTATTCCTTTTATGACGAGCTGTTTCCCCTCTTCAAGGCTGTCAGCTGCCACTGAAGCGTTTCTGCGCCTGAAATTCGAGAAATCGGCCTGCGTCCTCTGCGCCACCTGTACGGCGCTGTCATAATCGCTCTTGAGCTTTTCTATATGAGCCTTGACCTCATCATATTCGGCCTGCGTCAGCGTCACGTTTCCTTCGGCTTCCTTCGGCTCGTTCTCCTCGGGCACGGGCAGATCCGCTGCGGATTCATTTGCCACCGCGTTTTTTCCGGCGGCATCGTTATTCTTATTACTCACCTTTTCTTCCGTCCTCCTCGAACATATTCGTCATTATCTCGCTAAGGCTTTCACCCATAAACTTGAGTATCGCAAGCACTCTCGCGTAGTTCATGCGCATGGGGCCTATAACGCCCATCGAGCCTATCGGCATATCGCCGACTCTGTATGTCGCGGTAACTATGGAGCAGTCTTTCATGTCGGGGCTGTCGTTATCGCTCCCGATATTTATCGAAAACTCAAGCTTCGTAGCCTCGCGCATCAGGTCGTAAAGATAATCCGTAGCTTCAATCGTCGTGAAGAAGCGTTTCGCCTTACCGATGTCACTATATTCCGGATAGTTGAGTATGTTCGTAACTCCGCTTAGCTGAACGAGTCTCTTTTCATCGAGCGCGTTCTTCTTCATTGAGTCAACGAGTTCGCCCGCAAGTTCCTTTTGATATCCGAACTCATCGAGCATCGGCAACAGCGACTCCGTATTTATGTTGGCAAGCCTTACGTCGTACAGCACATCCGTAAGCTTTCTTGACAGCTTATCGAGCATTTCCCGGTCAAAGTCGCTCGGCAGATGTATGCGCGCATTTCGTGTCATTCCCGTATCGAGCACTATGACGGCTATAGCCGTAGTATCGCTCAGCGGCACTATCTGAAGATGCTTGAGCTTAACGTCGCGCATCTGTGGCGGAAGCACTATTGACGTGTATTTCGTCAAATCCGACAGCACATCGGCCGTCTGCTTCACTATGCTCTCAATTCCGGTAATGGTTGAATCGAAGCGCTTCTTTATGAACCTGCGTTCGGCATCGCCAAGCTTTACGCTGTTCAAAAGATGGTTCGCATACAGTCTGAACGCCTTATGCGACGGAATGCGTCCCGCCGACGTATGCGGCTGTTCAAGATAGCCGAGTTCCTCAAGGTCAGCCATCTCGTTGCGAATCGTAGCGGGCGAAAGTCCAATGTCCGTATTTTTGGATATCGTACGCGAACCGACCGGTATGGCGGTCAGTATATAATCGTCGATTATCGCCTGCAAAATCCGCATTTTGCGTTCATCCAACGACATTCTGCTCGCCCTCCTTGTCTGTTAGCACTCGTCTTATTTGAGTGCTAATCATCGTCTATAAAATAGCACCGCCCAAACACTTTGTCAATAGATTATTTGTGTCATGAGCGTAACATTATTATTGTGCGATTTTGACCTTTGGATTCATTTAGGACGTGTTTGTTTTTCTCTATCAAATGCGCCTTCGGGATATGCATTCGCGATGAACCTCCCTTCCGCATAGTCCATTCAATGAGCAGCAGGTCTTTCAAATACATTAGCAAGATGAGACTGTCGAAAAAAGTGGCTAAACGCAACTTTTTCGAATTTTTACGGGTCTCACCTCTCGCATTGCTCCCGGGCGGCGAAACCCGCCATGTCGTCAGAGCCGGATTGAACATAAGGGGCTGCGGCCCCTTATCAACCTCAGGGTTTATCGACAGGCCGGTAAGATATCGATTTGCTTTTATAATTCCTTACAGCAAAAGCACGGCGGCCGCTTATCGCGGCCGCCGCCGTTTTTCAATTAGTTAAACCCAAAGCCCGCGCCCTTTATTACCACGGCCCGCTCCGCAAGCCTGTCTATCTCAAGCTCCGTCATATTTAAAACAAAGCTCCTGCGGGCGCCGACGTCAAGCGCGGCGTTCTCCGTAAAGTTCCATACGCCGAGCAGACTGCCGTATTCATCATAAAACGCGGCGTATATCATGTTAAGAGAGCAGCGTTCACCGCCCGTATTCTCTATCACGCCCGAGAGCGTCGCAAATCCGGGATAGTTTTCGGCCGCCATGGCGTCGCTCAAAGCGATATTAATGCGCTGTGTCTTCGCCTTTTCGCACGAAAGCGCCGGATGCAGCTCAACCTTCGCATTCGAAGGCTTTGGCTCGTCAAACTTTTCCCAATATATCACATACGACGTTTCTCCCGGCATCACAACATCGTATTCCGCGAGCACAGGAATGAACGTTTTGAACGTCTCCTGCCCATCGATTCTGAAATCGAACGAAGCGCTTGAAAGCACTATCGCGCAGTCGCTCGTGTTTTTATATTCCACGGCGCCATAAAGCGTTTTTCCGCCGTCGAAAAGATACGCGACGCTCCCAACGATGCTTACCCGTGTATTCTTCTCTGCGCCGCTCGTCCATTCTGAACCGGATTCAGGCGTCTCGGCAGAGCTTACTATGTCAATATCCTTTGCGCCGCCTGAACAGCCCGCCGCAAACAAAAGCATCAACACGGCTATCACCGCAATAATCCTTTTCACATTGTCACCTCGCCTTCAGTATAGCTGAGCCGCAAAGCCTTGGCGACTCGAAGCAATTATACTATATTTCAGTCAACGCAGTCAAAGCGCGTCTGTTTTTCGTACAAGCCGTCCTATCTTACTATCAGTGTTTCGCCCGTCATCTCTTTGGGTTTTTCGATACCCATCATGTCCAGCATCGTCGGCGTTATGTCGCATAGCCTGCCGCCTTCTCTCAGCGAAACGTTCCTGTTTTCGTCGTCGATATATATAAACGGTACGGGCAAAGTGGTATGCGCCGTAAACGGCTCACCGTCGTCGTATGCCATCTTCTCGCAGTTGCCGTGATCAGCGGTCAAAATACATCTTCCGCCGCAGCCGAGTATACACTTCACAAGCCTGTCTACACACTCATCCACCGTTGCAACAGCCTTTACTGCCGCATCGAGCTTGCCCGTATGTCCGACCATGTCAGGATTCGCGTAGTTAAGTATCATTACATCGTATTCGCCGCTTTTTATTCGCCTTATCGCCTCGTCGGTCACTTCGCGCGCACTCATCTCGGGCTTGAGGTCAAATGTCGCCACCTTCGGCGAAGGTATAAGGACCCTGTCCTCGCCCCTGTTCGGCTCCTCAATGCCGCCGTTGAAGAAAAACGTGACGTGGGCGTACTTCTCGGTTTCTGCAATTCTCAACTGTTTAAGGCCCAAATCGGCTATGTATTCACCGAACGTATTTTTAAGGCTCTGCGGCTTAAACGCAACGCCGAGCCTGCCTTCAAAATCGGCGTCGTACTGCGTCATTGAGACAAACTTGACCGGAATTTTTCCGTAACGCCTATCAAAGCCGTCAAAATCATCCATTATAAACGCACGCGTTATCTGGCGAGCTCTGTCGGGACGGAAATTAAAGAATATAATCGCATCGCCCGCTCTGACCGTAGCCGTCGGCTCTCCGCCGCTCGTTATGACCGTGGGAACTATAAATTCGTCCGTTATGCCGTCCGCATACGAGCGTCTGACAGCCTCCTCAGCGTTCGCGCACCTCTCGCCCTCTCCGTACACCATCGCTGCGTACGCACGCTCGACCCTATCGTAATGCTTATCCCTGTCCATGGCATAGTATCGCCCCGATATTGTCGCTATTTTTCCGCAGCCTATGTTCGCAAGCTCATTTTCTATGCGCTCGATAAAACCCGCTCCGCTGTCGGGAGCCGTGTCCCTGCCATCCATGAAGCAATGCACATATACGCGCTCAAGTCCTCTTTGCTTTGCAAGCTTTATTATCGCAAACAGATGCTCAAGGCTCGAATGGACGCCGCCGTCGGAGCAAAGCCCCATAACATGCAGCGCTCCTGCGGAGGCTATGCACCCGTCAACCGCACCCGTCAGCTCCTGATTCTTATAAAATTCACCCGTGCGAACCGCACTCGTTATGCGTGTCAGTTCCTGGTAAACTATGCGACCCGCGCCTATGTTGAGATGCCCCACCTCAGAATTGCCCATCTGACCGTCGGGGAGCCCTACGTCCTCACCCGACGCGCCTATAAGCGTATGCGGATATTGCTCGCAAAGCCTGCGTATAGCAGGAACCCCCTGTTTCGCTATCGCGTTATACCGCGTGTCATCCGACACGCCGAAACCATCCATAATAATCAATGCCGTTATTATTTTCATAAATATATCATCCTTATAAACAGTTAGGGACGGGCTTGTACCCGTCCCGCGCTTTATCGCCTTAACGGTACTTTACCACCTTGGAGAAATCCTCCGCCTTCAGGCTCGCACCGCCTATCAGTCCTCCGTCAATGTTTTCCATCGCCATCAGCGATGCGGCGTTTTGAGGATTCATGCTGCCTCCGTACTGTATTCGCACAGTCTCGGCAGCATCATTGCCGAAAATGCTGCGCAAAGTTTTTCTGATAACGATTATCGTTTCCTCCGCCATTTCCGCGGTCGCCGTTCTTCCCGTACCGATAGCCCAAATCGGTTCGTAGGCGATTACAACGCGCCTTGCGTCATCGGCTGAAATTCCTTCAAGCGCACCGCGAACCTGTGAAGCAACGAACTCATCCGTCTCGCCCCTCTCACGCTGCTCCAGGCTCTCGCCCACGCATATTATCGGAGTTATGCCATTCTCAAGCGCCGCCTTTGCGCGCATATTGACCGTTGCGTCCGTCTCACCAAAATACTGCCTGCGCTCGCTGTGGCCGACTATCGCATATTCCACGCCGAATTTTTTCAGCATGTCGGCACTGATTTCGCCGGTAAACGCGCCGCTCTTCGCCCAGTGTATGTTCTGCGCTCCAAGATGTATGTTGGTTCCCTTTATCGCCTTGCTTACAGGGCAAAGGTCGACGAACGGCGGGCAAACAACAACATCGCACTCTGCGTCCGCAACAAGCGGTATAAGCTCCTCCACGAGCACCCTTGCTTCATCGGGCGTCTTGTTCATCTTCCAGTTTCCCGCAATTATCGCTTTGCGCATCGTCTCGTCCTCCGTATTATTTATCGTTGAGCGCCACTATTCCGGGCAGCGCCTTTCCCTCCAAAAGCTCAAGGCTCGCGCCGCCGCCCGTAGAAATATGCGTCATTTTGCCGCTGAGACCCAGCTTTTTTACGGCCGAAGCCGAATCGCCGCCCCCTATTACAGTAGTGCCGCCGCAGTTTGCGCACGCCTGCGCCACCGCCTCGGTCCCTTTGGCGAACGCGGGAAACTCAAACACACCCATGGGACCGTTCCACACGACCGTCTTTGCCTTCTCAATCTCTTTCGCAAAAAGCTCTCTCGTCTTTTCACCTATATCGAGCCCCTGCCAGCCGTCCTCTATTGCATCACAGGCGACAGTCTTATGCTCTGCGTCAGCCGTAAAGGCCTTCGCCACGACCGTGTCCACGGGAAGAAGGAGCTTTACATGCCTGCGCTCCGCCTCCTCCATAAGCTCCTTCGCAAGCCCTACGCGCTCCTCGTCAAGAAGCGAATCGCCTACGTTATACCCCTTCGCCTTGAAGAACGTGTACGCCATGCCGCCGCCTATGAGAAGCGTGTCGCACTTATCGAGCAAATTCTTGATTACGCCTATCTTGTCGCCGACCTTCGCGCCTCCGAGTATCGCAACGAACGGGCGCTCCGGCGATTCGAGCGCACCGCTCAGGAAGCTAAGCTCTTTTTCGATGAGGAATCCGCATACCGCGGGGAGATATTTCGCAACTCCCGCTGTGGAGGCGTGTGCGCGGTGAACCGTGCCGAAAGCATCGGAAACGTATATTTCGGCCATATCAGCCAGTTTGCGCGCAAATTCGTCGTCATTCGCCGTTTCTTCCTTATGGAACCTGACGTTTTCAAGCAGGAGCGCCTCGCCGTCCTTAAGCTCGAAAGCCTTCTTCCGGGCGTCCTCGCCTATCACATCAGAAGCGAACATAACGTTTGTATCGGGAAGAAGCTCCTTAAGACGCCTTGCGACGGGCGCAAGCGAAAACTTTTCTTCGTAGCCGACGCCTTTCGGACGGCCGAGATGCGAGCACAGTATGACGCGTGCGCCGTTTTCCAGAAGATATTTTATCGTTGGAAGCGCCGCCACAATGCGTTTGTCATCGGTTATCTCGAGCTCATCGTTGAGCGGAACGTTAAAATCCACGCGCACAAGGACGCGCTTTGACTTTACTGGTATATCCCTTACGGTAAGCTTTGCCATAAGAACCTCCAATTAATTACTTTAGTTTTATTTTAACACAGTAATTATTCTTTACAATCTCAAATTATGGTATACTTTTCCGCAATGGCAAAATTGCCGTTTGTTTACATTTTATTAACATTTTTGCCCGTAAAGCCGTTGCTCCGCTATTCATAGATAGTATATAATAATAATGGTAAATGCATATGATGCCGCGTTTGGATATCAGGTGTTTGCAGGCGTTATATCCGCTGCGCTTGCAAAATGAGATGAAAGGAGGATGTTTGCGGTTTGCGGTAATAAGGCGCTATGGCGTTATCCTTGTGCTTAAACCAAATAATCAACAAACCAATTAAAAGGGGGAAATATCATGCCGAAAAGAAAACTGATTTGCATATTCCTGTCGTTTGTCATGTGCGCTTCGCTTTTTGCGTGTTCGCCTGTCAGCACACCGTCCCCGGATTCAGGACAGAATTTTGAGCCGTCCGGACGTGTGACAATCGGTTCGGAAACATATACCGACGAGGATAGCTTCATTGATTTTCAAACGCCTCTTTCGCAGGAAGAAGTAAACTCTCTGCGCGAACTGAGCGCGTCAAAAAATCTCAAATCGATAACAATATGCTTTGATGAATCGGTTAAGGATTTCAGCGCGCTGGCATCTATATCCGGCCTTGAAAAGCTTGCCGTACGCGTGTTCTGTGCCGATTGCGGCAAAGCGGTCTGCACACCCGCAGAGCTTTGCGGCCTGAATGCGCTCGAAGTCCCTATTGAGCTTATTATCGAAGGGGAGTTCACGCAAGCCGACTTGGACGGCATTGCGGCGCTGAGCAAGGTCAGCAATATAACCGCCGTCACGCTGCAGTGCGCGGACACGATAAGCAGCATCGATGCAATAGGCTCGCTCGCCGGAACGGAAGTTCTCAGAATAGAGGGATTTAGCGGTTCACTGAAGCCGATAAGCAGACTTGCGGCGCTAAGAGATCTCAGCATTGCAAAATGCGGCGATGTAAATATAGCCGAGCTTGCCGGCTCAGGCATAAAAAATCTCGCGGTTACCTGCAAGGATGTAGATTTCACCCTGATTTCCGAAATAAGCGGCATAGAGCAGCTTTCATATCAGCATTCTATGGCGCGGACAGCAAACCCCGAGGACGCCTCGTCCAATTTCAGCTATGGTGAAAGCTTTGACCTTACGCCTTTTATTGAACATCCGACGCTTGTGCAGCTTGTCGCCGTGTTTTCGCCGAGCGCTCTCGGGCTTGACGCTCCGTTCGAGCGCTTTACCCTTACGGCGACCGATATAGACGATGCGAGCCTGCCCGAATGGCTGCCGTATTCGCTGCAGCAGCTAAAGGATTTTCTGGCTAAGGACGGTGCTTCGATAACGATTCTGTGCGATACGGATTAAATGCGATAAACTATATCGCGTCCGGGTGAATCGTTCCGTTAAAAATTTTTGATCGCCAACTCATAAAGCTCTCGCGCATATTCATTTAATCGCGGGGGTTTTTGCATGCGAACTCAGGGCGCCGTCTGTGTTCTTTACAAAACTCAATACTTTACACTGTACAAATACGCCATATGTTTGTTATACTAAGCTGAATATTCCGTATATCCGTGATTTGCTCGGCGGATATGCATCGGTTCTCGAAAGGAAAAGGAAATTTGAAAAGACGCATAGTTTGTTTTTGTGCGGCCTTAATATGTGCGCTGATGATCGCCGCCGTCGTGCCTGTCGGCACGCTCGCGGAATTTGATCCGAACGAAATAACAACGCCTTATGTCGTGCTTGTCGATGCAGAGACAGGCACGGTGCTTTGGGAACGCGCATCGCACGACCGCGCTTTTCCCGCAAGCACAACAAAGGTCATGACCTGTATATTGGCCATAGAAAAATGCGAGGATCTCGAGGCCGAAATGACCGTCGGCAACGTGACGAACAGGGGCAGCGTAATGGGTCTGTCGGAGGGCGAACGTATAAAGATAATCGACGTGCTTTACGGTCTTATGATGGTGTCGGGAAATGACGCCGCCGAAGCGCTTGCAAAGCATATAGTAGGCTCAAAAGGCGCTTTCGCCGAAATGATGAACCAAAAGGCGGCGGAACTCGGTATGACCGCCACGCATTTTGTAAACGCCAACGGGCTTCACAACGAAGAGCATTACTCCACGGCATACGATATGGCGCTTTTGGCGCGATATGCCATGAAAAACGAAACCTTCAGACGCATAGTTTCGTCAAAGGAGCACACTGTGGCTCCCACTAACAGGAATAAAAGCGGATACGAGCTTGTGAACTCAAACAGGCTTCTCGTTACTCCCAAAAACGATAAAGACTGCGAATATGAATATGCGACAGGAATAAAGACGGGCAACACCCGCGAGGCCGGGTATTGCCTGATTGCTTCCGCAGAAAAAGACGGGCGCGAGCTTATAGCGGTGCTTTTGGGCGACAACGAGGATAGAACCGAAACATATTATCGTTTTCGTTCTGCGAAGTCACTGTTTGAGTGGGCTTTTGAGAACATAATAACGGTTAACGCCGCGTCACTGAACCTTCAGACAACTTTTGAGACGAGCGTAAATAACGCAAGCTTTGAGGATCCGTATTCGGGTAAGCTTACCCTCAACGCTTCTGTCGACGGCTGCTCGCTTACGGGCGTAAGGCAGGAGCTCAGCTCGATAATTGAAAACGCCTCTCTCATAACCGCAACGCCCAACTACGCAGCCATAACGGCCCCGATAAAAAAGGGCGACGTCTTGGGAACGGTCACATACGAATACGACGGCAAGACGCTGTTCAGCGCCGAGCTTGTCGCGTCGAGAGACGTAGCTGCAATGGGCGAAGTCGTGTCCTCCGCCGATCCGATAACGATAGGCGAAGAGGATGAGCATCCGTCTGTGGGCTCATACCTGCTTGTATGGATACTTGTCGCGGTGCTCATTATAATTATAATAATAGTGATAAAGCTGCTCATGTCACGGGGCAGATACAGGCGAAGAGGCAAAAAACGCGGATACTATGTATATAGAAAGCGCTGATATTTATCGCCACACGGCCGCCGAATCACAGCTTTCGGCGGTCAATCGCTTTCTTTGCCGCTCAGTGTTGACTTGCAGCGGCAATATTGTATAATGAGTTGCGGCTAAAACGCTAAAACACGGCCTTTTCTCGGGCATCGGAGGCATATATGCGCATAGGCGTACTCGGCGGTACGTTCGACCCCATACACAACGGCCATATATCCATGGCAAAGCACATACTCCATGAGTTCAAACTCGACAAAGTGCTTATTATGGTCGCGTCCGTTCCGCCGCATAAGGACAGGCCCGTCACTCGCGGAGAGCTTCGTTTTGAAATGGCTTCAACAGCATGCTCAGCCTACGGCGAATGTATAGAGCCGTGCAGCCTCGAGCTCAAAAGATACGGCAAAAGCTACACATCCGATACGCTGCGCGAGCTCAGAGCCATGTATCCTGCCGACGACATATATTATATTGTCGGCTCAGATATGCTCGAAAACATACCATCTTGGCACGAACCCGACGTCATTCTAAAGCTCTGCACGATAATATGTGTGCGGCGCGGCCGCAAGTTCGATGACGAGCATTCCGCTCAAACACTCCGCAGGGAATATGATGCGCGCGTCTGCTTTTCCGGCATGGAGCGGGTAGATATTTCTTCGACCATGATACGCGAGCGCGTCTTTAACGCTGAACCTATACGCGCCCTCGTGCCGCGCGGCATAGAATCGATAATCTATGAAAATGCATTATATATGCCTGAAAGCATAAAAATAATGTGCGATAAGCTTAAAGCGTCTCTTTCGCCAAAACGCTTCCGCCACAGCGCGGGCGCATCGCTCGAAGCCGTTGAGCTCGCGGCGAAATACGGGGTCGATGCAAAGCTCGCTCGCGTTGCGGGGCTTCTGCATGACTGCGCGCGCTATGATATTGCAAAGCAGCTCGAAACTGCCGAGCGCGCCGGCATCGATGCGGCGACGGCTCTCGAAAAACCTGAAGGACTGCTGCACTCCGCAATAGGCGCGTTCGTGGCGAAAACCGAATACGGCATCGACGATGCACGCATACTCGACGCCATATCCGCGCACACCGCCGGCTGCATAAACATGACGCCGCTTCAAAAGATAGTATATCTTGCCGACAAACTCGAACCGTCGCGCGATTACGAGGGCGTTGATTTTCTCCGCTCAAAGGCCGCCGAAGGTCTTGATGCGGGCGTCGTTGCGGCGATGAGTCACTGCATAGATTATATTACGAAAAGCGGCAGACCTCTTGACAAAAGCATACTTCATGCAAGAGAATATATAATACAAAAAGCAAACGGAGGAAATGCATTGGACGCTAAAACAAAAGAACAGGTGCTCGGCATCTGCAAGGTACTCTATAACAAAAAGGCCGAGGATATCTCTGCGATATACGTCGCCGACAAGACGATAATCGCCGAATGGTTCGTTATATGCAGCGGCCGTTCCGTGCCGCAGGTTAAGGCGCTTTGTGATGAGCTCGACGAAAAGTATCCCGAAATGGGGCTCGACCTGCGCCGCAAGGAAGGCTACGCCGAAGGCAGATGGATTGTAATGGACTTCGGAAACATTCTCGTCCATATTTTCCACCCCGACGAGCGCAAGTATTACAACATGGAACGGCTCTGGATAGACAGCCCCGAAAGCATAATAGATTATTCGCGTATCGCGGATGCAGAGGAAGACAAAAATCAATAACCTCGCGCGCGGCTTCGATATGCCGTCTATATTGTGCGCAAAATAGGGCGCATAATGTTGTAAATACGAAATTGATTTATTATAATATAACCGACTTCAATAATCGGAGGAAAACAAAAATGATTCAATTTGATCTGATCCGTCAGACGGACAGTGATATCGCGGAAGCGATGGAAAAAGAGCTCGAGCGTCAGCGCACGCATATCGAGCTTATTGCATCGGAAAACTTTGTATCCGAAGCCGTCATGGCAGCTATGGGCAGCCATCTTACGAATAAGTATGCCGAAGGATATCCGGGCAAGCGCTATTACGGCGGCTGTGAATGCGTTGATATCGTTGAGAATATCGCCCGCGACCGTCTTAAGCAGCTTTTCGGCGCCGAGCATGCAAACGTACAGCCGCATTCGGGCGCACAGGCAAACCTTTCCGTCTATTTTGCCCTCCTTAACCCCGGCGACACCATCATGGGTATGGATCTTTCGCACGGCGGCCATCTCACGCACGGCAGCCCCGTAAATATGTCGGGTAAGTATTTCCATTTTGTACCTTACGGCGTCAGCCGCGAAACGGAACAGATAGATTACGATGAAATGAGGCGAATCGCTCTCGAATGCAAGCCCAAGATGATCGTTGCCGGCGCAAGCGCATACCCCAGGGCGATAGACTTCTCTAAGATAGCGGATATAGCTCACGAAGTGGGCGCATACTTCATGGTCGATATGGCGCATATTGCAGGCCTCGTCGCCGCAGGGCTACATATGAACCCCGTGCAGTATGCCGATGTCGTCACATCGACAACCCATAAGACGCTCCGCGGCCCGCGTGGCGGCCTTATTCTCTGCAAGGAATCGCTTGCAAAGCAGATAGACAAGGGCATTTTCCCCGGCACGCAGGGCGGCCCGCTCATGCACATAATCGCTGCGAAAGCCGTCTGCTTCAAGGAAGCCCTCGCTCCCGAGTTTAAGGCTTATCAGACGCAGGTAGTAAAGAACGCGTCCGTACTCGCCGAGGCGCTTCAGGCAAACGGTATGCGCATCGTTTCGGGCGGTACGGATAATCACCTCATGCTCGTAGACCTCACGGCATCAGGCAGGACGGGCAAAGAAGTCGAGGCGCTCCTTGATAAGGCAAACATAACAGTCAATAAGAACACGATACCGTTTGAGACGCGCAGTCCGTTCATCACGAGCGGCATCCGCATCGGTACCCCGGCTGCCACAAGCCGCGGACTCAACGAGAACGATATGATACTCATCGCCTCCTTCATCTCGAATATAGTCGAGAAGGGCGAAGAGGCTGTCGATGAAGTAAAGCAGTCCGTGCTCGCACTCATGGCGCAGCATCCGCTTTATTAATTTTTTAATCGGCTCAGCATATAAAGAAAAAGCGGCTTCAAGCCGCTTTTTCGAATTTTTACAGGTTTCGCCTCTCTCATTCGCTCCTGGGCGGCGAAACCCGCAAATTATGAAACCCTCTGGGTTTTTATCCATTCTGACGCACATGTTGTCAGAGCCGGATTGACCATAAGGGGCTGCTGCCCCTTATCAACCCCGGGGGTTATTGACAGACTGAAGCGGCTGTAGCCGCTTTTTCGTATTCAAGTGCGATTTTCAAACCTATCCCACGTAATCCTCCTCATTTATCCTATAGCAGATTTCCCCATTATAAGCTTCATATATGAATTTATCGCTGTACTTAAATGTATTCACAATGAATTTACCATTTTCATATCCCCAGGTGATGATTATCACACCGTCTGTGAGTATATGCGCTGTAGTCATTGTGTCGCCGAACTTATCAAGTATCTCCAAAACCTCGCTCATTGTGCAATTATTTGATTTGCAGCAAGCGTTTAAGTAGGCAATCATCGGTCCGTAAAGATGATCACTGAGCGCATGAAGCGCAGGATCGGCCGCAGCAAGCGTATCGATATCGACCCCGCATTTCAGCAGGGACTCATAATCTGCAAATGAAACCCTTTTCGCCATTATCGCCGGCGCTCCAACGCAAACCCAATCAGACTTCTTCGCATTTTCATTTCTCCAGACAAAAAAGAAAATTCTCTGTCCGCGGTCAGTGTCATACATTATATAAGCATTTTTGTTTTTTTCAGGGTATGCGCGCAGTGCGCCGTCACGCAGATACATTGTCGTTATGCTGAGATTCCATTGAAAACCGTCGCTGAAAGGTCTTTTAGAACTTAAATCCCTTGTGAATCTAATCTTAAAATCATTCCATCCGCCCTCCTCATCGCTCGTTTTTTCTTTATAATCAAGGAAAAGTATCTCCTCATATTTATAAACCGGTATATATCTTTCAAAATCCTCCTTGCCGTCTATGTCAACCCTGAAGTCGTTTCCGCGTAGAGCATCATTAAGATCCACCGCGTCCTTATAATCAAGCATCATTTTAGAAAAAGGTGTAACACCGCGCGCAAATTTTTCCTCGGAAGTAAGTACAGGCTTAATTTTTGCCGCCGCCCTGTTTAAGTCCGCTTCTTTGCTTCGAGCCGACGCATGTTTGCTTGCGGCGCAGCCGCAAAGCAGCATAAATACCAAAAGAACAGATAACACCGCTGGTACTTTTTTCATAATCATCTCACCCCACATAGTCTTCTTCATTTATTCTATAGCAGACGCTTATTCCGTGCGACTCATGTATAAAGTCATCATGGTATTCATATGCGTCTACGACAAACTTACCGTCCAGGTACCCCCAATTTATATACAAAACACCGTCTGTGAGTATAAAAGCCGATACCATGCTATAATTACGTATTTTCCATAGTTCCATCATTCCTGCGACATCATATTCACCACGTCCGTCCCACTTAAGGTATGCGCTCATTGGTCCATAAAGCTGGTCGCCCACGGCCTGCATGGCAGGATCAGCCGGAACAAGCGAATCGACGTCCGCTCCCTTTTTAAGCAGCGGCTTGTAATCCGCAAAAGATACTTTTTGAGACATTATTACCGGAGTACCGACAAGCATCCAGTTGCCAACACGCTCATGACTTTTGTCAAGAAAAAAATATATTCTATGGCCTTCGTTCGTGTCGTACATCACATATGCGTTATCAGTGTTCTGCGGATTTTCTCTAAGGGCTCCTCTTCTTAAAAGCATCGCCAATCCGCAAAGCTGGTATGGTCTAAGCTTGATCCCTACAACATGCGTGTTATAATCCGTCATAAATCCTATGCGGTAATTTGTCCACCCATGCACTATGTCGTCATTTGTGTTTTCCTCATAATCAAGGAAAAGTATCTCATCGTAATTGTACACGGGTATTATATAATCATCTTTGCCGTCTATAGAATTCCAAAAATTATTTTCAGGGGTCTCCATGACCAGAAGCGCCTTACGCTCGTCGCGGTAATCGAACACCATGTCCGTCCATGTTGTAACGCTTAATCCGCGGTTAGTATCAATCTCAGGCACAACAGGCGGTTTTAACGGCGTTTTGTTTTTATTGCTTTCCGCATCATGCGCGGTTTCGTTAGGCGTTACGCCTGCATTTGCCTCAGCGCTTGAGTCGGGCTCTGTTATCGCAGCCGAGCCGTCATTATTTGTATCAACATTCACAGTGCAGCCGCAAATTAACAACGCCGTTAACAGGAACGCAAGCGCGGCTATAAGTTTCCCTTTCATGACAGTCTTTTCCTCCTTTTACAGTATCGTTATTTGTTCATTAGCGCGGCAGTCTCGCTTGTCAGCCGACGTAATACCTGTCGTCTATCTTGTAGCTC
>OLNZ01000780.1_pt1 | contig 27986 bp, 25 predicted proteins | sample 1672981 | NCBI WGS metagenome assembly OLNZ01 (sample SAMEA3136743, study PRJEB25190) | human gut metagenome | biome: human gut; feature: human-associated habitat; material: faeces | place: Austria | collected 2013 | reverse complement strand
TTCATTTTTTTAATTAATGCTGAAATAGTAACTCCGCTCATAAATTTATCTCCTTTTTTTCTTCATTGTATCAATTTGTGTCCGTTTTGTAAACTACTGAATGAAAAAACTCATAGACCGACTCGGCGGCGCGCTCGTTCATCCCTTCGACATCTGCTAATTGTGCGACTGTGGCCTCGCGGATTTCATTAATATCTCCAAACTGACGCATTAATGCCAGTCTGCGCTTTGGTCCTATGCCTGGAATATCGTCTAAAATAGAATGAATTTCTTTTTTGCCACGCAGACTTTTATGGTATTCAAAGGCGAAGCGATGTGCCTCGTCCTGCACGCGTGTAATTAAATGAAATCCTTCTGAATGTGTGTCGATTGGAAGCTCTATGTTATTATAATACAAGCCTCTTGTGTGATGATGATCATCCTTTACCATGCCGCATACTGGAATGGACATTTCCAATTTTCCCAAGACTTCAAGCGCCATATTGACCTGACCTCGTCCACCGTCCATCATGATGACGTCTGGCAGACGCACGAAACTGTCGGATGTGCTTTCACTGCCTGTTTTTGCACGCTCGAAACGCCTTGTCAGCACCTCGTACATTGAGGCATAATCATTTGGCCCCTGCACGCTTTTTATCCTGAACTTTCTGTAATCGTTTCTTTTTGGCTTTCCACCTTCAAAAACAACCATAGATCCAACTGATTCCATACCGCTTGTATTAGAAATATCATATGCTTCTATGCGGTTAATATGCGTCAAGTTTAGCCAGCCTTCGATTTCCTTTAGCGCACCTGTTGTGCGTTCCTCTTCGCGCTTTATGCGATCCTTATCCTGACGCAGAACAATCTTTGCATTCTGCGCAGCAAGTTCAAGCATTTTTTCCTTACGGCCTCGCTTGGGCACTAGAATTTCAACCTTTTTGCCACGTTTTTTCGTTAGCCAGCTGCCAATCACTTCCATATCCTCTAGCTCGCATGGAATATAAATTTCACCTGGAAGAAATGGTGTTCCTGCATAATATTGTTTTACAAAACTGCTTAAAACATCTGCCTCGGTATCGCCGCCGGCTACGCTGACATGATAGTGATCACGGCCAATCAGCTTGCCTTCACGGACAAAAAAGACCTGTACAACTGCATCAGCGCCTTCTATTGCACTGGCAATCACATCACGGTCATTTAATGAACTGCTATCTGTAATCTTTTGCTGTTGGGCAATTTTTGTAATGCTTTCTGCAAGATCTCTGTATTTTGCAGCCGTTTCAAACTCAAGTTCTGCCGCCGCAGCTTTCATTTTTTCCTCGAGTTCTTTTCTCAGCTGCACATAATTTCCATTAAGCAGCGAAATCACGCGGTCAATCTGTTTCCCATATTCCTCTTTTGTGACATACCCCTGGCATGGTCCCATACACTGACCGATATGATAATTCAAGCAAGGACGTTCCTTTCCCTGATCGCGCGGCAAAACACGATTACAGGTGCGAATGCCAAAGAGCTTATGCACTAGTTCTAGTGTGTCCTTAACAGCCAGTCCGCTCGGATATGGTCCAAAATAACGGCTCTTATCACGCACCTGCTTATGCGCAAGCATGACTCTTGGAAAATCTTCATCGACTGTAATTCTAATATACGGGTATGCCTTGTCATCCATAAGCATCGTATTATAGCGCGGACGATGTTTCTTTATCAGGTTGCACTCTAAAATCAGTGCTTCCATCTCAGAGTCTGTCACAATATATTCGAAATATGAAACATGAGAAACCATCTGCTCGATTTTGGCAGACGGCTTTTTACTGCGCTGAAAATACTGGCGTACACGATTACAAAGCTTAATCGCCTTTCCGACATAAATAATCTCGTCCGAGGCATCATGCATCAGATAGACGCCCGGCTTTGCAGGCAACTTTTTTAATTCATTTTCAATATTAAATTCCTTGAAATTCTTCGCAGAATTGCGATTTAATATCTGCTCTTTTCGTGCTAAAAAATCATCTTGCTCCATACTTGCTCCTTTAAAAAACGCCCATTCATAAGCAAAGCAAATCAACATAAAAAAATTGTGCTTCTTTTATAAATGAGCGTCCATAATAGATTAAATCAATATGTTTTGTTCTTTATTCGTTTGTGTTGTCTGATACGTCCATACCAACCTGGCGTTCCATCTGCTCCAGACGATATTTATGGAAGATTTCCATGAACTCTTTTCCAGTAATTGTTTCTTCTTTAATTAAGAACTCTGCCAGATGATCCATGACCTCTCTGTTCTCAGAAAGCATCTGCTTTGCCTGCTCATAGCATTTCTTAAGCGTTTCCTTTACTACCTGATCAATCTGAGCAGCCGTTGCATCAGCGCAATTTAGCACTCTGCGTCCGTCCAAGTACTGGTTTTCTACTGTCTCAAGTGCCATCAGACCAAATTCATCTGACATACCATACATTGTGATCATATTTCTGACATAGGCAGTTGCCTGCTCAATATCATTTGATGCACCAGTTGTCACGCTGTTAAAGACAAGTTCCTCTGCGGCACGTCCTCCGAGAGCCATGACAACCATATTTAAGATTTCTTCCTTGGAATTTAGGAATTTTTCCTCTGCCGGTGTCTGCATTACATAGCCGAGCGCACCCATTGTTCTTGGTACAATTGTGATTTTCTGTACAGGTTCTGAATCCTTTTGAAGTGCACTGATAAGTGCATGGCCAACCTCATGATAGGAAACGATACGTCTTTCTTTCTGATTCATGACGCGGTCCTTCTTTTCCTTACCGACAAGAACAACCTCGACAGCCTCAAGAAGATCCTTCTGAGATACCACCTGACTTCCTCTTTTTACTGCAGTGATCGCTGCCTCGTTGATCATATTAGCAAGATCTGAACCTACAGCACCACTTGTTGCAAGCGCAATTGCCTCTAAATCAACAGAATCATCCATTCGCACATCCTTTGCATGAACCTTTAAGATTGCAATACGACCTTTAAGATCAGGCTTATCTACGATGACACGTCGGTCAAAACGACCCGGACGAAGAAGTGCCTTATCAAGAATTTCAGGACGATTAGTCGCTGCCATGACAAGTACACCCTTAGAAGCATCAAATCCATCCATCTCAGAGAGCAGCTGATTTAATGTCTGCTCACGCTCATCATTTCCACCGTAGCGTGTATCTCTTGTCTTACCGATAGCATCGATCTCATCAATAAAAATGATACACGGTGCATTCTGCTGTGCAGTCTTAAATAAATCACGCACTCTTGATGCACCAACACCGACAAACATCTCTACAAAATCAGAACCAGACAATGAGAAGAACGGAACCTTAGCCTCGCCTGCAACGGCTCTTGCCAAAAGCGTCTTTCCTGTTCCTGGAGGACCTACAAGAAGTGCGCCCTTCGGAAGCTTGGCACCGATCTGCACATATTTCTGTGGATTGTGAAGAAAATCAACAATTTCTGTCAATGACTCCTTTGCTTCGTCCTCACCAGCAACATCAGCAAATGTTACACCAGTTGCACGACTCATATTAGTTGCTGTGTTCGCCTTTCCAATGCCCATCATGCCGCCGGAACCTCCTCCGATACGGCGCATAAAAAATCCCATCAGAATCCAGATCAATGCAAATGGAAGAATATACACTAAAATAAATTCAAGTATAGCTGAGCCTGAGCTATCCTCCGTACCAGTATATTCTACACCTGCCTCATTCAGCATAGGAAGTAAATTTGAATCTGGAAGATATGGCGTATAGTAAGTCATACGAAGATCATCTGTCAGCGTAAATGTTACTCTTGCGTTGGAAATCTTTACTGAATCTACCTTTCCTTCCTCTACTGCTTCCACAAACTCATCGTACGTTACCTTTTTTGTCGTACTTTTCTTGACTAGAGAATCCAGTCCCGTTATCAGTGCAACAGTAACTGCTGCTACAATCGCCAAGATTATATACAACTGATAATTTCGTTTTTTGTTATTCCTGTTATCAGGTTTTCTTTCCCTGTCGTCCATTCGTTCCTCACCTTTCTTCATTTTCAGTACCCATCATGCGTGCCTTATAAAGCTGCTTTAGCAAAGTCTAAGAAACATACATGAGAAGTAAACTGTAACTATTATATAATTGAACATCCAATATTGCAATAAAATTTCTGTGAAATAATAGTGGCGCTGAAAAAAAAATGGTTGTATAATAACTCTGATTTTGTTGACTATTCAGAGCCAGTAAAATTGCTTTCTGTAATATATGGATTTATTTTATATGGCTGAATAGTTCATACACGCATTTTACTATTGACACTTTTATTTTTCTTCAGAGGAGGTAATTATGCCTGTTAAGTACGTATTTGTCACCGGAGGCGTCGTATCCGGACTTGGAAAAGGAATCACTGCCGCATCACTTGGCCGTCTGTTAAAGGCGCGCGGCTACACCGTTACTATGCAAAAATTCGACCCTTATATCAACATTGACCCAGGAACTATGAACCCGGTTCAGCACGGAGAGGTGTTTGTCACCGATGACGGCGCTGAGACTGATCTTGATCTTGGTCACTATGAGCGCTTTATTGATGAAAGCCTCACCCGCAATTCCAATGTTACCACTGGAAAGGTTTACTGGAGCGTACTGCAGCGTGAGCGCCGTGGCGATTACGGCGGCGGTACAGTGCAGGTAATCCCTCACATCACAAATGAAATTAAGGATCGCTTCTACCGCAATTTTACAACTGATAAGACAGAAATTGCCATTATCGAGGTTGGCGGTACTGTCGGTGATATCGAGAGTCAGCCGTTTTTAGAGTCTATCCGTCAGTTCCAGCATGAGGTTGGCCGCAACAATTCTATGCTGATTCATGTTACCCTGATCCCGTATCTGTCTGCTTCTCAGGAGCTGAAAACAAAGCCTACACAGGCAAGCGTTAAAGAGCTTCAGGGAATGGGACTTCAGCCAGATGTTATCATGTGCCGCAGCGATTACCCAATGGGCGACCAGATGAAGGCTAAGATCGGTCTGTTCTGTAATGTTCCAGTCAGCCACGTATTAGAAAATTTGAACTGTGACGTATTATATGAGGTTCCGCTTATGCTTGAGGAAGAACATTTAGCAGACGTTGCCTGCGAATGCCTTGGTCTTGATAGTCCAAAACCTGATCTTGACGAGTGGATGCATGGAAGAATCCGACAAGCTCTGTAACCGTTGCTCTTGTCGGAAAGTATACCGCACTTCACGATGCATATATCAGTGTTGTTGAGGCACTTAAGCACGGCGGTGTTGCTCATCATGCAAGTGTAACTATCAAATGGGTTGATTCTGAGCAGGTAACAACTGAGAATGTAGCTGAACAATTAAAGGATGTATCCGGTGTTATCGTTCCTGGCGGCTTTGGTGATCGTGGTATTGAGGGCATGATTACCTCTATCCGCTATGCGCGTGAAAATAACATTCCATTCCTTGGCCTGTGCCTTGGCATGCAGATGGCAATCGTTGAGTTTGCCCGTCATGTTCTTGACATTCGCGATGCACACAGCATTGAGCTTGATCCGCAAACCGCTCATCCAGTTATCCATCTGATGCCAGATCAAAATGGTGTCACTGACATCGGTGGTACATTACGTCTTGGCTCTTATCCATGTATCTTAGGAAAGGACACAAAGGCTTATCAGCTTTACGGCACTGAGAAAATCGCAGAGCGTCATCGTCACCGTTATGAGGTCAACAACGATTACCGTGCTGCCCTCACTTCTCACGGCATGACTCTTTCTGGTATCTCACCAGACGGCCGCATTGTAGAGATGATCGAGCTTCCAAATCATCCGTGGTTTATTGGTACCCAGGCTCATCCAGAATTAAAGTCAAGACCAAATCGCCCACATCCACTGTTTAAGGGCTTCATCGGTGCTGCACTGGAGTATCAGAAAAATCAAAGCGAACAGAATTAATTCTTAAACAAAAGAGGCAATCCTTATCGGGACTGCCTTCTTTTTTATTCTTCTTCATCATTTGCCCAGAAAAGTGCACAACGAACTGCCTTTTTCCAGCCCTTTAGCTTTTGCTTTCGCTTTGTCTCTCCTATTGACGGCATAAATGAGCGCTGCAGCTGCCAATTAGCACGAATCTCTTCTTTATCTTTCCAATATCCTGTTGCAAGACCTGCCAGGTAAGCTGCACCTAGTGCTGTTGTCTCGATACATCCTGGGCGATCTACCTGTGCATCAAGAATATCTGCCTGAAACTGCAGAAGGAAATTATTTGCACTTGCACCGCCATCTGCCTTTAATATCTCAATTGTATAACCGCTGTCCTGCTCCATTGCTTCAAGCACATCATGTACCTGATACGCAAGTGATTCAACGGCTGCGCGCACAAAATGAGCACGGCTTACACCTCTTGTCAGTCCTACAAACGTACCTCTTGCATATTGATTCCAATATGGTGCACCAAGTCCTGTGAATGCCGGCACCAGATAAGAACCTGCCGTATCCTCAACAGACTGACATAAGCTTTCTGTCTCAGAAGCACTTCTAATCATCCAAAGCTCATCACGAAGCCATTGAATTGTCGCTCCTGCAACAAACACACTTCCCTCAAGCGCATACTGCACTTCACCCGGCGAACCTGCTGCAATTGTTGTGACAAGTCCATGATCAGAGTTTACCGGCTCTGCACCTGTATTCATCAAAAGAAAGCATCCTGTTCCGTATGTATTCTTTACATCACCAGGTTCAAAACAGCACTGACCAAAAAGTGCTGCCTGCTGGTCTCCCGCAATTCCAGCAATCGGAATAGCACCACCTGTAACCTCTGGATCTGTTTTTCCGTAAATGCAGCTGCTTGGAAGAACCTTTGGAAGCATAGACTGCGGAATATTAAAGTATTCCAAAAGTTCCTTATCCCACTCCAGCGTATGAATGTTAAACAACATTGTTCTTGATGCATTTGTGTAATCTGTTGCATGGACAGCGCCGCCTGTCAGTTTCCATACAAGCCAGCAATCAACCGTTCCAAAAAGAAGCTCTCCCTCCTGTGCACGCTTTCTGGCTCCTGGCACCTGATCTAAGATCCATTCAATTTTTGTTGCTGAAAAATAAGCATCTGGAACTAATCCTGTTTTTTCACGAACCTTTTGCGTCATACCATCTGCTCTTAGACGATCAATTCGCTCACTTGTACGGCGGCACTGCCATACAATTGCCGGATAAATTGGACGACCTGTCTTTTTATCCCAAATGATCGTAGTCTCTCGCTGATTCGTAATGCCGATTGCATGAATCTGCTCAGGAAGCGCTGCTATTTTATTCATTGCCTCTGATAATACACTCACCTGTGATGCCCAAATTTCCATCGGGTCATGCTCTACCCAGCCTGGCTTTGGATAATGCTGCTCAAATTCCTTTTGAGCAACACTGCAGATATTTCCCTTTCGGTCAAATAAAATGCAGCGAGAGCTAGTTGTTCCCTGATCCAGCGCCATCATGTATTTTTCCATTGCCATTGTATATCCTCCTAGTTAAATCTTTCATAGATTTACCGTCTATTTTTGTGGTAATGCTATACTATTTTCATTAATTATTCTTTCAATTTCCGCAATACTTTTTTTCGTTGCCAATGAAATCTGTTCTAAAGTAAAATTATTTTTATACATATTTATTACAATCTTCATTTCAGTATCGTCTACAATTCCCTGACTCAGATTACACATAACATTCACATCCTTTCTTAAATCTTCCGTAAGTGGAATTCCATATTCTTTTTCAATGATTTCAAATTTTTCATTTGGTTTTAACTGATTAGACAGCAATGTGCTAATTAATCGATGTAACTCGTATTTTTTATCAACCGCTGGAAGTTCATTTGTTATTCCAATTAATATAATATTTATTAGATTAATATTTCCCTTCCAATTATACTCTCCCAGCATATCATCTTTTACAAGATGAATATGACTCATGGTATTACCTGACATATTCATGCAAATCCAAATACTAAAAACCCTTTTTATATCATCATAATTCGACTTAACAAAATCCCTTTCCTTTTGGGATGATATAAGACGACTGACATAAAAAACTGATCTATTTATTATTTTATACGCAATAGGTTCTGCTTTTTGAGCTTCTATGTTTACAATAATTTGCGAAATTCCATCCTTCATGCGTACATAAAAAATAATATCAAATCGAATCATCCCTTCATTTATCTCAACGTCTTCTGTATTCATTTCCTTTATTTTCTGACCTGATTGACTAGATTTCATCATATTTGTCATTCCAGGCTCTATCGGAACAGTTCCTATCTTTGGTTCTCCTTCTATATATGATACAACTTCTTCTGGCTTCATCTCCTTAAACTCATCAACAGTCCTGACTAATATATGTGCCAATATATTTTTCTGCGCCAACAAACGTTTTGCACTAGTATCATACTGTGCTTTTCCATCTGTTGCTATTATTACATTCTTTACTTCCGTATTCAAATCGTCTCCTTTCTATTTCTCTCTCATCACCAAAACCATATTCTTCTCATTTATATTTTCCTACAAATATTTTATATATTATCGTATAGCATTATTATAAATGAGTTCTTTCATAGAAGCAAGTCAATTTTCAAAGCTTATAAAAAAGAGATTACCTTTATACGATGTGGTAATCTCTTTCTATTTTATTTTTTTAGTTTTGGATGGCTGACTAACGATGCAATATATCCAAATACAATCGCTGCACAGATACCCGCTGAGCTGGCGGTCAGTCCGCCCTTAAAGATGCCAAGCAATCCTTCCTCATCGACTGCTTTTTTGACACCTTTCCAGAGCGTATTGCCAAAACCAAGAAGCGGCACACTTGCCCCTGCTCCTGCCCACTCTTTAAATGGCTCATAAATGCCGAATGCACCTAAAACTACTCCTGTAACCACAAGAATAACCATAATTCGACCTGGCATCAGCTTTGTCTTGTCCATCAGAAGCTGTGAAAGCGCACAGATCGTGCCACCGACTGCAAATGCAATTAGATATTCCTGCATGATTTGCCTCCTTCTGCTAATGACATAGTCTTTTGTTTCTTCTCAAAACGTTCATCGAATGAGTCAAGCGCTTCGATGACTACTGCATGTGCAATGCCTGGAATGCTTGCACCTTCATTAAATGAAATCTTTGACAAAAGCGCGCCTGTTGGAACAAAAAGCACACGTTTCCAGATCTTTTTTTGAATCTGAGGCAAGATATACGCAGCCAATATCACAGCACTGCAACCACATCCACTTCCACCTGCGTGAACATCCTGCTCTTTTCGTTCAAAGATTTCCAGTCCACAGTCCATATGACGATCAGAAATATCAATCTTTTTTTCGCGAAGCAAATCAATTAATAGTTTACTACCTATCTGGCTAAGATCGCCTGTAATGATCTTGTCGTAATCGCTTGGTTTTGTCTTAAAATCTTCAAAATGCTGCACAATCGTATCACATGCGGCAGGAGCCATCGCCGCACCCATATTCATTGAATCTGTTATTCCATAGTCTACGATTTTTCCTGTCGTTACTCCTGTGATTTTGGCAAGTGGAATGTCGAGTTGGGTTGTAGTGTGTGTCTGAACACTTTCAAGTACAACAGCTCCTGAACCTGTTACAGTCCATTCTGCACTGAGTGGTCTCTGGTTTCCATAATCAGATGGGAAGCGAAACTGCCTCTCTGCAGAGGCATAATGGCTGCTTGTCACACAAAGTACATGATCTGCATATCCTGCATTCACAAACATAGCACCCGTTGAAAGTGTAAGCCCCATTGTAGAACAAGCACCATACATGCCAATTGTCGGGCAGTTTAGTTCACTAATTCCAAAACTGCTTGCGATACACTGGCCAAGCAAATCACCTGCAAATACATAGCGAATCTGCTTCGGCAAAAGATGTGCCTTCTCAATTACTTTCTTTACGGCTCGCTTTTGAAGCTCACTCTCTGCCTGTTCCCAATTATCCTGTCCACACTTTCCGTCAGGATCAATTTCATCAAATAGTGCACCAAATGGCCCCTCTGCCTCTTTTGGGCCAACAACAGAGGCCGCCTGCAGAATGCGGGGCGGCCTCTCAAAACGTATACTTGCTGTTCCTGTCTGCATAATTGCTCCTTAATCTAACGCTGCCATTTCCAAGAACTCTGTAATTGGCAGCTTTTTATTCTAAGGCTACTTTACCCAGACCAGTCAAAAACTATACATGATATTTATTTTTCTGTTACTATGAGAATTGATGATTTTAAAAAAACAAAATGAATTAAAACACCATTTGCAAAATCACCCAGATGAGTCTTACGCAAACAATTCTTTCACCATTGCGACATCGAAAGTAACATTCTCCACTTTGTTGACCTCGATGCGATACAGTGCATTTGCAGCGATATGCTCTGCTGCCTGCTCTAAATCACGGATACCTGTTGTATGTGCGTAAAGATCAACAACTGCTTCAACTGCTTCTGGTGTGACGATGCACTCACCCTCACGAAGACCCATGCGACGCAGTACCTTAGGCAAGGAGAATTTTGTGAAAATGATCTTCTTCTCTTCCTTTGTGTAATCTGGAATGTCGATCACGGCAAAACGAGACATAAGTGGAGCACTGATCTGATCCTTATTATTGGCAGTTGCAATAGGGTAAACGCCGCCAGTCGGAACCATACACTCCATATAGTTATCAGTAAATCCAAGATTATCAAGAAGTGTCAAAAGTACATCGGCTGGGTTGCCGCTACCCTTACTTGATGCTGCTTTGTCAAGCTCGTTGATAATGAATACAAGATTTGATTCACGCGCTGCTGAGAAAGCTTCCATGATAATACCTGGCTTTGCATTTGCGTAGATACGTGAGCTTCCAGTTAACTGCTCTGGGTCGTTGATGGAACTCATGTCGAGTGTGGTCCACGGCAGCTTCAGGATTCTGGCAACTGCATAGGCAATCTGAGATTTTCCAGTACCAGCCGGTCCGACAAGTAAAAGACCATATGCCGGAAGTGTGTGTGTACGGTTAATCTGAATGATAGTCTCTATAATTCTTTGCTTTACGCGCTCCATGCCGTAAAGTTCTTCATCAAGCACCTGACGGGCATACTCTGGATCAATTGCCTCAAAATAATTGCTCTTCCACTGGATATTCATCATAATAGAAAGCGCACGCTGCGCATGGCGCTTCTCCTCTGGGGAAACCTCGTGAGAACGCGCTACAGCCAGATTTCGTCTCGCCCACAGACGAATATTGTCTGGAAGTGTCTTTCCTGCACATGTCAAAAAGTCTGTAATGCTCTGAAGGCTAGTGATCTTCATGTCATCGCCAAGCTCTTCTTTATCTTCATCTTCTGCCTCTTCTGCCGGTGCATCACTTGCAAGTAGACGGTCAATCATAAACTGTAAGAAACCATCCTCTGCTGAAAGCTTTGTACCGCCGCCAAATGCGATCTCACGAATCTTATAAACTGCATATCCTTCTGCTGTATTTTCTCCTGACAAACGCACATTGATATGGTTGTCGCCAAGCCAACGCACAAGTCCGACAAAACGTGAATCTACCTTCAAAATATCAGCGGTATAGGATTCTTTTGAATTTTCCTCTTTAAATTCAAATGCTGTTCTCTTTGTCGGATTGGTAAAAAATCCAGTGGAATGATGCGCATGCTCTTTTTCTTTATTATCTAGAACAAAAATTGGATGCTCTGGTGTAGAGATCTCTTCGTTAGAACGAAATGTCGTATATGTACACTCCGGATTAACCTTTTCTTCTGTCTGGTTACTGAAATCAAAAACTCTCATTTTCTTCCTCGCTTATTTGATGTCGTTGTTGATGATTCCAATCTACAGCCATATTTTAACAGCAGGCTACCTATTGGCTTCGTCATGGTTTCAGTATAGCGCATCTGCACGCTTCGGTCAATTACAAAACAAAAGTCAAACTCGTTTTGCACCCATGTGGCACTGCGTCTACAATTTGCATCGTGCCTTTATGAGCACTCACGATTTGCTGTACGATCAAAAGTCCTAATCCATGCCGCAAATCCAGACGCTCGTCTGTGCTTTCCATATAATGTGGCTTTTTTTCTAACTCGCATCGTTTCTCAGGTGAGATCCCGATGCCATCGTCTGTAACAGAGAGGATAAGACAATTCTTCGCATATTTTTTTGTGCACTCCAGCGCAAGATAAATTTTGCAGCCATCTGGATTATGCTTGATACTGTTTTGCACAAGATTACTGATTGCACGCAGAATTAAACGAGCATCCCCTTCCAAAACTGCATTTTCAGCATTCTCTGCAATTTCAATTTCGATCGTATAGGTATCTGAAATGCCAGAATTAAGTAGTTCCGCTGCGTAAGAACGGATAAGCTTTGATAAGCGAATGACTTCCAGATGAAGCGGCTGCATTTCATATTCTAACTGCGATACCAAATTTAAGTCCTGTACAAGCTCTTTGATCTTCACGCTTTGATTTCGCACAATCTCGGCTTGCTCCTTGATTGATGCACTAGCCTCTTTGCTCTGTGCAATACGCTCTGCATATCCCATAATCATGGAAAGCGGTGTGCGAATATCATGAGAAACACCGCTAATCCAGTTGGCTCTCGCCTCATTTTGTTTACTTAAAATGTTTGATGCCTTATTTACACTTTCTGCAATTTCAGCCAGTTCTCCATCCACATGAAGGGAAATTGCCTTGCCATCCGATAGTTTTTCCACTGCCGCTACAATCGGTTCCGTATTTCGAATGATCTTGCGCCGTGAACAATAATACGCAATAAACAAGCATATAAGATCCGTTCCCAGCATTCCCATAAGAAAAAGCGGAAGTCTCTGAATTGCCGCGATTGAATAATAATTACTGGTTAACTTCATATAGCTGTTTTTCGGATAGCCTAGTACCAAAAGACCATCGGCCGTATTCCAGACAAAAACAGGATAATCAGCCAAATACCCCTTGGAAAATAATGCAACATCCTGAATCGTATAGCTTTGTGGAATCTCAGCAGGCAAGTCAAATGCCCAAAAGCAATTGCCATCAGGCGTCAGATACAGCGCCCAAATATTTTGCTCACGCAATCTTTGTGCTGCCTCCTCTGATAAGGCATCATGAGTTACCGAAGCGGCAGTTAGCTCCAACATTGTTCGAGGAGACGCGGCTCCATAATCTTCTGTCACAGTTTTATGAAATGCGACAACAAAAATCATTACATTGATAAATAATAGAAGTATAATAAATGCGGCAAACGATGCCAGATATTTTGAAATATATGCGCCAAATGATTTCATGATCTCTGACCTCACTTTCGCATAATCAATTTGTAGCCCAAACCCTTAATTGTGATCAATGACTTGGGATTTGACGGATCCGTTTCGATCTTTTCTCGTACACGCCGCACATGGGCATTCAAACTATTTTCATAACCAAATGGATTGTCGCCCCATAGTGCTTCGCAAAGCGCATCAACGGTAATAATTTTTCCTTCATTGCGGGCAAGTGTTTTTAACAGCATGTGTTCCTTTGCCGTTAAAAAGAAAATCTCGTTTCCTTTGTAGACTTCTGCTCTATCAAAATCTATCGTACATCCATCCAGCACAACCAGTGGATTGTCTTCCTTATAAGAGCGACGCAGTACTGCATAAATGCGAAGTATCAATTCCTGCGGCAAAAATGGTTTTACAATATAATCATCTGCTCCAAGCCCCAGCCCGGCAAGTTTGTCCGCTGCCTCATCCTTCGCAGTCAAAAAGATGATCGGCACATCAGTAAATGAGCGAAGCTGCTCCATCAAAGAAAAACCATCTTTATCTGGCAGCATCACATCCAAAACGATCAAATCGGGCTTTTCTTTTTTTGCCTCTGCAACCGCTTCTTTCCCCGTAGCAGCCATAAGAATTTTTTGAAAACCAGCATCTTTTAAAATATCAGATAGCATTTTCAGCAAATCCAGCTCGTCATCCACAAGCAGGAGTGTTTTCGTATATAAAAATGAATTGTCCATCGTGTTACCTCCAACTACAACCATGCGTATCGTTATCGCTATCATTACAGCTACATTCATAATCACAATTATAGTTATGACTGCAACCACAACCAGCGATAGTATATCACAGAGAATCTCATCTGAGGGGCATATCTCAAAAAAGTAAGGTAAAAGTAAGGACGCGAGAAGATTATTGTCAGGTTCACGTTGTACGATAGAAGCATCGAAAAACCCACACTTATCTATCAGGAGGAAATGTTATTATGAAATATGTTACAGATCGCGCTACCGATCATACTACAGACTGCATTATCACCACCGAACAGTTGACAAAGAAATACAAAAACTTCACTTCTGTCAACAATGTTTCGCTTCACATCCGCAAAGGCAGTATCTATGGTTTTCTCGGTCCGAATGGGGCTGGAAAATCTACCACGATGAAAATGCTTTTGGGTCTGACCAAGCCGACATCTGGCAGCTTTACCATTGACGGAAAACACTTTCCAGCTGATCGCCTTGCAATCTTAAAGGAGATTGGTTCCTTTATCGAATCACCCTCGTTTTATTCCAATCTGACAGGACGAGAAAATCTTGATATTATTCGCAGAATTTTAAAACTGCCGAAAAGTACTGTGGACGAAGCTTTAGAATTAGTTGGTCTAACTGAATTTGGTGACCAACTGGCAAAAAAATATTCTCTTGGTATGAAGCAGCGTCTTGGTCTTGCTGGTGCTTTGCTTGGCCGACCGCCTATTCTAATTTTAGATGAGCCGACCAATGGTCTTGATCCATCCGGTATCCATGAAATTCGCAATCTCGTAAAATCTCTGCCCACGCTTTATGATTGTACCGTCTTAATCTCATCCCATATGTTATCCGAGATTGAGTTGATGGCAAATGACATTGGCATTCTCAATCATGGCCGACTATTATTTGAAGGCAGCCTAGATGAACTGCGGCGAAACGCCTTGCAAGCTGGATTTGCAGCTGACAATCTAGAAGAAATGTTCCTCTCAATGATTGACAATGACAATACCACCAGAAAGCAGAGGGCAAAGCTATGAGTCTTCTTACAATCGAACTTCAAAAAGAAAAACGAACCGGTGTGATTCCCGTACTGATTGTCGTTGGCATTTTAGGTGCCGCTTATGCCCTTGTCAATTTCTTTGTGAGGAAAAACACACTTTTATCTCTGCCGCTTGCCCCGATGGATGTTTTACTGACCCAGCTTTATGGTACGCTTCTGATTTTAAATATGTTTGGCATCATCGTTGCCACCTGTATGATTTACAATATGGAATTTAAAGGAAATGCCGTAAAAAAATTATATATACTGCCTGTAAGCGTCCCCAAAATGTACCTGTACAAATTTTTGATTCTGACAATTCTGCTTTTGATTGCAATCACTTTGCAAAATCTTGCACTTATAAAAATTGGCATGACCGATTTGCCGCAGGGTACATTTGAGTTGCCGACACTTATTCTGTTCGCCGCCTATTCGTTTATCACCTCTATGCCGGTATTATCTTTCTTGCTGCTGATTTCCTCGCGCTTTGAAAATATGTGGATTCCTCTTGGCATCGGTGTCGCTGGCTTTTTAAGCGGAATGGCACTGGCAAATTCCGATCTTGCCATTTTGATGTTTCATCCTTTTGTTGTCATGTTAAAACCTGCGGTTGCGATGAGCGCCCAACCTGACAAATCAATTGCTCTTGTTGCTCTCACAGAAACCGTTCTGTTTCTTGCCATCGGTTTGGGACTGGCAAACTATACGCACTACGAATAAGGAGGATGTTGAAATGAGTGAAATAAATAAAATAAGTAAAATGAGCTTTTCAGAATTGCTCAAAATTGAATTTATGAAATGCAAGCGTTCCAAAATCGTACCCCTGATTTTTATTGCCCCTTTGCTTGTGGTTTCTTCTGGAATTGCAAATTTAAGCAGCTATTTCACACCAGAATATACAAATGCATGGTCCGCTATGTTCATTCAAAGCGCACTTGTTTACGCATATTATCTGTTGCCCTTTAGCATGATCGTCGTCTGCGTCATGATTGCAAGCCGTGAAACTGGAAATAATGGGATTCTGAAAATGCTGGCGCTGCCTGTTAGCCGCTATGCGCTTTCCGCAGTCAAATTTTGTGTACTAATTTTTTATCTTTTTATGGAAATGGTTGTCTTTCTTGCTGTGTTTGTCATTGGCGGATTGATTGCAACTAAGACAATGGGCGTAACCGAAACTTTGCCTATTTTTTATTTATTGAAATGGTGCTTCTCCCTTTTTCTTACAATGCTTCCTTGTATTGGGACAATGTGGGCCATTACTGTCCTTTTTGAGAAAACACTGCTATCGGTGGGCCTTAATCTGCTTCTTGTCATTCCAGGTGTTTTGGTTGCAAATACGCCTCTTTGGATTGCTTACCCTTATTGCTACAGCGGCTATTTGGTTTCCTGCTCGCTGCGCGATTTTACAGCAGAAGCTTCTGATACTTCATTTTCTTTATTTCCGTTTTTGCCTTGCGCGATTCTTGTCTTTTGCCTGGTGTTTTCGCTGGCGATCACACAATTTGGCAGAAAAGAGATGAAATAAAATAAAATCGAATAAAACCATGCTTTTACGCATACTACTACAATAATAAATCTGCGCAAAGGCATGGTCCCTCTATGAAAATTCGATGGAAAACACTATTTGTCTGTATCCTAATTCCACTTGCAGTTGGCAGCCTATCCGCTCTTATAACCCGAAATGGCATGGAAGCTTTTGCTCTAGTAAATAAGCCCGCCCTAGCACCACCGAATTGGCTATTCCCTATTGTGTGGACACTATTGTATACACTAATGGGATTTGCATCTTATCTTATTTACACATCAAAACGCCCCAGTCAACAGGCATTGGCCGCATACGGGCTTCAACTCATTGTCAATTTCTTTTGGTCCATTTTCTTCTTTAACCTGCAATGGTATTTATTCTCTTTTATTTGGCTAGTTCTGCTATGGCTTTTGATTTTATACACAATAAAACAATTCTATCCGATCTCAAAGCCTGCAAGCTACTTATTGATTCCTTACCTATTGTGGGTCACATTTGCAGGATATCTCAATTACACTATTTATCTATGGCAACCACAAGCATCATACCACCAATTCGCCATACTTCATTTACATTTCCAGTGACAATGCCCTTGTTTACGATTGCTGCTGTCAGCGTGGGAATATATAATGTTCCCAACACCTGCGCAAACAGCAGAAAAATCATAAAAATCGCGCGCCCCTTATAGGGACGCAAATACTTTAATAGTTTGAACATACAATTTACATTTCCTTTCTGCTATAAGAAACTTTTAATGTGCGTCTTTGGGACGATGAATTTTTTCAACTGCTGCTTTCAACGCATTTGCATGTTTTTGTAAAAGCGGCAGCAGCAAATCCTGCTCCTCCTGTGTCAGCGCTGAAAATGCCTCCTTTTCCGCCTCCGTCAACGGGACTGCAATTTCTTCCATAATCTTTTCTCCTGCTTCTGTCAGGTGAATATACTTGTTTTTCTTATTTCCCGGCTGACAGATCAACGTAATAAGACCTTTTTTCTCCATGTTTTTGATGGTGGTATGAATCGTTTGCAAACTATAATACCATTGGCGGCAAATGTCTGTTTGCAAATAATCTCCATTGTGTTCAAATAGCGCATAGAGAACCCAAAGCTCTGCATCGGTAATACCAAACGAGCCAGCATAGCTGTCGTAAATATCATCAATCATTTCGTAAACCTGATTGACGGCTTCCAATTTTTGATTCAATCTTGGATTCAGTTTTGAATTCTGATTTCGATTCTGTTCCTCAATTTGTTTCATAGTTTGTTTCATAATTGTCCTCCTTAAACAAGAATACTCCGAAATCGTAGTTTTTACTATACTACGATTTCGGAGTATTTTCAATGACTGTTCTGTTATTTAATAAATTCTTAAAAAAACGTTTTTACCAATTGTCGTTAATCGGCCGTGCTGCCAACCCAATCCGAATGAAATGTTGTCATGCACTCGGTATCTCCATCCACAGACTTCGATACAAGAAGTCCTTTTTTGATATCCTTTAAGGTTTGCTCGTACTCATCAATATACTGATCGGTCAATTCTTGTGTCCACAAGAAAGTTCCTTCGCTGGTTTTAACCCTTGTATGCTCATCTGCCATTTCCTGAAGTGTTTTCTTTTCCTGTTCCAGCCACACCTTGTACTCATCATAAGTCCACCACTCATAGTTGATTGCAGGATAACTGCTATTATACGCTTCTTCCGATACCCAGGTTGCGCCATTGTCTTCACTGACAAAGCTCTTTCCACTCGTCTTATCCTTGTAGCTCATGACACCATCTGAATCATCCGTCGTCGATACAACCATTTCTTTCGATATGGATTTCGTTGCCTTACTTGCTGATGAATCCAGTGTACGAGCCTCTGCAGTCCCATTCATCTGACCTGCTGCTCCCATTCCCATCAATGCTGTCAGGGCCAAAGCCCCCATTGTCTTTGCTTTTCCCATTTTCTTTTACCTCACTTTTAAAATTATAGCTGCCCTTTTCAGGACAGCTAAAGAATAGCAAAAGAATTTGAATCGTATTTGCAGGAAATATGAAGTTTAAATGGAGTCGCTATCACTTCTTCTTTGCGGCATTTTAAACCAAAACAACACACCTCTGTCTGAATTTTTGATTCCATATTTTGCATGGTGCAAATCCATGATTTTGCGAACAATATAAAGACCTAATCCAGTCCCTCCTGTGTTACGATTGCGTGAGGCATCCACTCTATAAAACGCTTCAAACAAATGAGAAATTTCCTCCTCCGGAATCGTAACACCTGTATTTTCTATTTTACAAAAAACGATATTCGTATTTTTCTCATTTGATAATGATATATTGATTTCCTCGCCATTTGGTGAATAACGAATGGCATTTATCAATATATTTTGAAGAGCTCGTTCCATCTGCGCAGAATCAACTTCGCACAAAAGCTTGTCTGGAATGTCTACCGTAAGCGATAGTTCTTTTTCAGACAATAATTCGGTCACATCCGCTATCTGTACCCGAAGAAGCTCTGCCAAATCAATCATTTTATATTCCGATTTCTGACTTTCATCTGTTTTCGATAGATACAATAATTCCTTCACCAATGTTTCCATCTTCTCAACAACAGCCAACGATCGTTCCATATACACTTCCCGATTTTCATATCCTTTGACCTTGTTAAGCATTCCCGTTAAATGACCTTTTAAAATGGTCAAAGGTGTTTTTAACTCATGTGATGCCGCTGAGAAAAATTCACGTTGCTTTTGTTCCAGCTCTCGCTGTTTTGAGATTTCAACTTTTAACTCGATATTGCTTTCTTTTAATTTTATAATGTAGCGTGAATAAATGCCAGAGCATACGATTGATATAAGAAAAATCCCAAAAATAACAAGTGGAATGGTTTGCCAGATTGCTTCTGTCGCTTGATTGATAGATACCGTATCCCCCTGAACACAAAGAGTATATTCACTGCCAAATAAAGTAAACGGATAGCCAATCTCCGATAATAGCTCGTCATTATCTGTTGTAACTATGATAGTATCCGTGGATTCCTGAATTGTAGCAATCGAATCCTGATCTGTTGTGGTTTGCAATTCATCACTTGAATACAAAATCGTTCCATTCTCATCTTCAATGTAAACAGTTGCTTTTGTCTGTACTGCAAATTGGCTGGCAAGCATATAACACTCCTCTAAAGAGTTTGCTCGTTCCAATACTGGCACGAAATCATTTGCCTGCTTTTGCAATTCTTTGCTAAGCCGATTGCTATAAGTTTGAGGAATATATCTTGCCATGCTAAAAACAGAGAGCAAGCACACAAAAAGCAAAAGAATCGTCGTCAATAAAAAAAGTTTCACTGTTAGACTTGTTTTAATTTTCCTTATCAATTCGGTACCCCACCCCTCTGATTGTTTTGATATAGTCCACATCCAGCTTTTTGCGAATGTTTTTTATATGACTGTCAACAATTCGATCTTCTACCTCCAGATCATCTGCCCACAATCGGTCAAGCAACATTTGTCTCGTAAATACTTTTCCTTGATTTTCCAACATAAGCTTCAGCAAGGCAAATTCTTTACTAGTTAAAACCACTTCTTTTCCTCTGTGATAGACATGAAATCCGTCAATATCCATGCTCAACTCTTTGTACGTAAGCATGGATTGATTGTGATTTTCACTCGTTCCTCGGCGAAGAATGGCTGCAATCTTGCATAATAAAATTTTAGGTGAAAAAGGCTTCGGAATATAATCATCAATTTGCTGTTCAAATCCTTTTAGCTGATTATCTTCATCTGCAAGTGCCGTAAGCATAATAACCGGAACCTGCGACTTTTGGCGAATGACCTCACAGACACCATAGCCATCAATCTTTGGTAATAGGATGTCTAACAGGACAAGATGAACAGTATCATCAAATTTTGCAATTGCCTCTACGCCATCGCCCGCAATCACAACCTCATATCCAGCATCAATCAAATGATTTTTTAATATATCCTGAATGTCAATATCGTCTTCAACAACTAAAATTTTCTGCATAAGCCTGCCTCCCTTACTGCCCATATACTTTAAATTTAATGGTAACATAAAAGAATGGATTTTTTATGGAGTCATCATAAAGTTGTATAAAATCATCAAACATTATTGACAAAATATTTGTATTATGTTATATATAAATTAGATAAATAAAGATATTAAAAAGAAAATAATAAGAAGGATGTGATAAAAATGATTAGTTGACAGTTTTTTTAAGAAGTTGTAAGAAAAATTTAAGAAACTCATTTTTAAAGATTCCATACGATTATATGAGGAGGTGTAGCATATGAAGAGTATTTGGATTGCATTTTTAAGTGTCATGTATATGTTGGGTTCCATTCTGTGTATAAATCAATCACCTGATACTACATCTAACGAAGAAGTAAGTATTCAACCGACAGGTTATCCTGACGGAGAACTTCAGTGGACATATATTTTCTGGGAAGGAAATTTATATTCTAACGATGCTATTTTCGTTAAAACATTGCCGGAGGATGCTTATCAAATTGGTGAAATAGCAAAAGAAGATAACATCAATTACCCAGATGAAAATCTTGAAGCTTCTCATATTGATGTAGGCGTTGAAGTTTATAGTGATACGCGATATTTATATATCAAAGCTGGAACTGATAGCTACAGACGATTTTCAATTAGCACGGACGCAAATTAACATATTTTATTCCTTATAGAAAGGAACTTCCCAAATGAAACGATTAAAACTATGTCTAATAGCACTCATCATTTGTTTTGGCTTGTATGGCTGCAAAGGAATCGATTTTACTTCAACACGTAGATATGCCGATTGCATGAATCTCAACTGGCACTTAAGCTTGCCTGAAACGGATGTTGTAATATATGAAAAAAATTCTGGTGCCAGCTTTACCGGTGATGGCACCCGATACCACATTCTCCAATACGATGAAGAAAATGCAGCTATCATTTTAAAAAGTTTCGATTGGGAAGCTGGTGAACTAGACAGTGAATTAGCCATTAAAATGAATGAATGGCTAGATGATATCGAAGTGCCATCGGAAGAACGCCCTAAACAGAACGAATGGAAACATACGACTTTACTAAGAAAAGAGGACAACAGAGATCGTCTTATCATGTTCTTTGATGAAAGCACAAATCAGTTGTATGTAGTAGAATATTTCTTATAAAGTTAAAGGCTTTGTTTGTCTTAGTCAAAAAGTAATTCTTTTAATATGCCCGCAAGTGTTAGATTCTCACTCTAACGCTTGCGGGCGATTTAATTTGAGCCATCACACAATCTCAAAAAGCCAGTTTTCACGCCACGGTGAACTTCTATTACTCTTCAATCAACTCGTGCTCTTCAACTTTAAGCTTGCCAGCCTTGTAATCTGCCAATTTCTTTTCCAAGTAGCGAGTATTGTTTTCTTCCTCCGATGACTGTCGTTCAAACATTCCTGACATGGCAATTTTTTTTACAGCCTCAATTGCGACCTCATAACTTACCTTTTCTTCCAAAATACGAGACGTAACATTCTCATAATCATCTTTATAAATTTCATTTCTTATCAAAAAATTCAGCATATCAGGTACATTTACTTCTGGTTGAGCCGATGGACAAATATTTGTCATTGCACGCACATTGCGTACCTCTTCAACTAGCGCTTTAAATTCCTTTGTCTGTGGAACAAGGTCGATCAATTTATAGATATCATAAATATGACGCGAATGCTTTTTTACCCGATCCTGCATATAGTAATCGCAAATAGCAAAAACCTTATCTACTAATGTACGATCAAGCCCCTGCACTTTCATTTCAAAAGGTTCCAAGCCAAAATTTTTAAGTTCTTTTGGAGCTTCTTCCATCATCATATCTCCAATATAGCTGCGAACCGGCATCACAACTGTCGGAAAAGACACCTCTGCAAAAGATGTCTCCATTAGCACTGCTGGTTGAACCGCATCGTCTGAATCAGAAAGTACAGATTGATATTCCAAAATATATCGATTATAACTTCTACGGCTACGAGTCTCATCAATATTAGGAATGGAAAGCCCTAATATTGACGAAATCTCCTTAATAACTTCCTTAAGTTTCTTCATTTGCCCTTGTGATAACTTGGAATCAATTGTAATATCAATATCTTCTGAAAAACGCTTGATTGCTTTATGACATTTTGATAACGATGTTCCACCCTTAAATACAACAAAACCCAAACGCTTCGATAATTCGCGCAGAATCATGGTAACATAATAATCCTTCTCTACAATAATGGGAAGGACACGAAAATATTCACTTGCCAAATTAACTGCATTCGCAAATTCTTCTTTATTTTCATGCAGATACGCCATTTAACAACCCCACCTCATACATATTTTTGTAAATACGCTCTGGATAATATGGCAAAAAAGGCTTCATATTTTCAAACTCAATATTTTTGCTCTTCATATAATCAAACAAGCGATTTGTCAGTTCTTCTCCCTCAACTTCGGAGATATCCACAACTTCCTTTATCAAATCAAGAAACTGGAGAATTGCCATATTTCTTTCATTTATTTCACAATACGGTTTTCGCAAAATCACACGCAAGTTTGCCAGTTTCGTCTCCCTATATTCTGTCGTAGCCTTGTTTGTATAGACTTCATATACACCTGGAACCTGAGTCGTTAAACCAAGTTGATTTGCAAATAGGATTCCTCCAAGATAACCGCAACGATTAACGCCATCCACTAAATATTTTTTTCTGATAACCTCATCGACAGATAATACCGACCCAGACCGAAACATTGATTTCTTAGGAATGTAATAGATTCCCGTATCAAAACGTTTTAATCGTCCATCTTCTGTTAGCTTTTTCATTTGCTGGCGAACAGATACCGCTTTTATGCCAGAAATATTCAATTCCGACAAAAAAATGGGTTCGTTTGCTTTATAGTTATTTTCTATATAATTGTATACTTCATCAAATAACGCCACACTTTCTACCTCCTCTTAATACTTATTAGAAGTATATATTTTCTATTTTGTTATTATACATTAAAGAAAATTTAATTGCAAGTTTTATTTTTAAGAGTTTTGAAAAAGATAAACCGTACCTTTCAACATTCTTTTTCGAGAACGTAACTGGTGCTGAGACGATATGCTTTACAAGGCGGGACGTTGTAGCGGGTCTTTCAAAATAGCTATGACAATAAAGGACCTAACAGGAGCCCGCGGAATTGGGCCCGCCGACAAAGTCATTCGTCGAAGCACCCTTCTTAAAGCTTCCGGGCCACCACTTCTCCTACACTGCCTCCTGCCGCAGTTCTTCGCAAATATTTCCTCTCTTGACTTTTCGCCACGTATAAACTGTGGAAAAAATCATTACGAGTATAAATGCCGCGGCGCCAACTGCATACAGCCCAATTGGTATGACTTTATTTGTGTAGATAGAATACTTCAAATAGGAATATGACTTATAGTTTGCCAGAGCGCCCATCAGCCCTCCTATCACAAAGCCTCGAAGCGTATAGCTTAAATTCTCTGCAAAAATCATTCGTAAGAATGTATACTTACCACAGCCTGCTGCTTTTATCATCGCATACTCCCTTGTGCGAAGCCGCACTGCTGTCGTGATTGTATTGGCAATATTCGCCAGCGAAATAAGAACAATCAGAATCAGAAAGCACATCAAGCACACATTGAGAATGCGCATCATATTTGCTTCATATTGATCAGTTTGCGGCGGCATTCCAATATCAAATGATTCATCGTACTCATTTCTCAATTCTAACATTAGTTCTAATGCGCGCTCGGAATCAATTGTTTTCAAATACGCATAGTCCTGAATATTCGGCGTAATAAACAGGTCTTCATTATAGGCGCTAAGCGGCAGCACAAAGCCCCAGTCTCCTGCCCATGCCCAGTATGGATAATCCTCTGCTTTTACAGTCTCTCCGATTTCAAAGGAAAGCTTTTCCATGGACTCTTCCACTGGAACCTTAAACTTTTTAAAATCATCGTCTGACTGTGCAGTCCTGCCATCTCCCACCAAATAAATCATCATGCTTGGATCCTCAGGATCTGGATAAGCATATGAGGCATCTCCAATCTTCTTTTGTTCCATGATTGAGATTTCAGTCAGCTTGCTGCTATCCTGAAACATAGATCCCTCATAAAACCGTCTTCGTCCATCATCAAAATCAGCTGCGCCCTTTACGGCATTTAAAATCAAAAGCTTTGGATTTTCAGACCTCAAATATTCCTCTGGATTTAGTCCGAGCTGTTTTAAATAAGCCTCATATTGTGTGTCTTCCACAAAATAAATTTGATCGCGATAATGCATCTGACCATCCACAATATATTCCCCTACAGCAAGTTTTCCTACATTTGTCAAATTACTCTCATCCACCACAATATGCAAATTGGCCTTGCGAATATAGACCGCCTCTATAATACTCGATGACGTTCTTAGCTGACCAACAAGCTTCTCTCGAAATTCCTGTGTGAGATATTCTTGATCAAATGTATCATTATAAATACTGTTAAACTGAATATGATAATTATAATAATACGGAACATTCAATCCTTTCATACCCAAACGCATGTAATAGATAAATCCACCTCCACCAAGAAACAAAAACAGACAGATTGCCAGAGAAAAACTAATCGCACGGTATGATTTTTTATTGCGCTTTGCATTGCGATGTGCAATCAGACCGCCCACGCCAAACACCATTCCTAAGATACCGCGTCCACGTATATTCCTTGCAAACTTAGGATCCTTAATATCATTTGTCTGGCGAATCGCCTCGATCGGAGAAATCCGTCCAGCACGCATGGCTGGCACCATCGCAGAGATCAAAATGGTGATGAGCCCTGTCACAGCTGCAACCACAAGATACCAGACTTGCGTATAAAAGGTCATCGAAATGCTTCCCACATATGCGACTCCATTTGAATTGATCATCGCATCAAAACTGTTCTTTAAAAGCCGAAATACACAGCTTACACCAACACAGCCAATTAGCAATCCTGCCGGAATCGCTGATACTGCCAGAAAGCCCGCTTCCAGAAAGACACTCACGATAACCTGAAAGCGCGTAGCACCAATAGATTTAAACAGCCCAAACTGACGTGTTCGCTCAGTCAGAGATATCGAAAACGAATTATAAATCAGTGCAATGCTCGCAATCGCAACCACCACCATTAACACTGCACACATACCAAATAACATATAGCGGATATCGGAGACACCTTGCCCAAAATAACGCAAAAGCGTCTCATTGATCTTTGACTGGTGATCGCCAAAATTTTTTGCAATAAAGTCGCTGGTATCATCAATGCTTTTCGTTTTTAAATAAATATCAGAAATCGTTGTCTGCACCCCTGTTGTCAGCACAAGATAACAAGGCTCCGCAAACTTTTGATAACCGGGATTTGTGCTAACTCCGACAATCGTATAGGTCTTTGTCTGTTCTACCTGTATCGTCTCTTCCTCGCAAAAATCCGCACTGCTTCGATCCTCGATTCTTTGTTCCTGATGCTGTATGACTCTGCCATCTGACCCAATACGCTCGCCAATCTGCCAGGTGATTGTATCTCCAATATGAAATTCTTTTCCAGCTGTTGTCATCATTTGTGGGATAATGACTTCGCTGTCATTTTCCGGCAAACGCCCTTCAATCAACCTTACGCCCATCGTAGCAAAAAAGTCTGCATCTACGCTTCCGATCGCCACATAAACTCTATTCGACAGCGAAACTTCATGTTCAATACCAAAATTCTTCTCGGCAACGCCGACAATGCCCATGCGACAGATCTGCATCACTTTCCCAGACTGTGCCAAGCGTGCCTCATCTTCTTCGTCACAATTATAAATCACGCCATAATAATCGCCATCGCGCATTTTCATATATTCGCTGAAAAAATGAAACAGACTTGAGGTTCCCGTAAGTACTGCTGTCAGCAATGCAAATGACAAAACAATTCCCGCAAATGTGACTGCCGTTCTCGCCTTATTCGCTGCTAACATCCGCTTTGTATACAAAAATAAAATCTTCATCAGCTGATCACCTCATCTCTGCAAATCCGCCCATCCTCGATACGGATTAAGTGCTTTGCCTGATTTGCAATCTCCTCGTCATGCGTGATAATAATCAAGGTCTGATGATATTTTTCATTCGACAATCGAAGAAGATTCATAATCTCCTGACTGTTTTTCGAATCAAGATTTCCAGTCGGCTCATCGGCTAAAATCACCGTTGGCGAATTGATTAGCGCCCGTCCAATTGAAACACGCTGCTGCTGACCACCAGATAGCTGATTTGGAAGATGATGCTCACGCCCTTTTAAGCCAAGATCATTTATCATTTGATCTATGCGCGATTTTTCCACCTTTCGACCGTCAAGAAGCGCCGGAAGTGTCATATTTTCAACAGCATCAAGCACAGGAATTAAGTTATAAAACTGATAAATCAGTCCCACCTGCCTGCGGCGAAAAATTGCCAGCTGCTCATCATTTTGCTTATATATATCCTGTCCATCCATGTACACACTTCCGCTGTCCGGACGATCCACTCCGCCTAATATGTGCATCAGCGTAGACTTTCCCGAACCAGATGTACCAACAATTGCAACAAATTCTCCCTTTTCAATTGAAAAACACACATCATCAAGAGCTCTTACTTCATTCTCACCCTTTCCATATGTCTTACACAAATGTGATGCCCTCAAAATTTCCATTCTCATCCCTCCTGATCTTATGATCTTTCATTTTCAATTATTATGGTACACGCTGTAAGTGACAGCTTGCTTACTTTTCGGTGACAATTTTGTCACTTGCACACATGAATGACAAATTTTGCGCCGCCCTCCTCTCTGTTTTGTGCCTTAATTGTTCCATTTTGTTTTGCAAAGATACTCTGTGCCATTGCCATACCAATTCCAAATCCGCTGTGGCGCGCCGTTTTTCCTCTGTAAAATCGCTCAAAAATATGTGGCAGTTCCTCATCGCTTATGCCGCTTCCCTCATCCGTGATCACGATCTCACTGTAAACAGATGTCTCTCGCCAACTCACACAAAGATTACCGCCGTTTTCCATATGCTCTATGCCATTTTTCAAAATATTAGTAATTGCCTCTGCACTCCAGCCAAAATCACCCTGAAAGCTGTCTGTGTCATTTCCATTCAGGCAAAGCTTTACACCATGCAAGTCCATGGAAATTGCAAGCGGCTCTGCACTATGTAAAATAAGATCCTTAATGGAAATCTTCTCCTTCTGAAGAATAGCAGTTCCTGAATCAAGCTTTGCCATCTTAAGAAGCACTACGACAAGCGAATCTACACGATCTACAAGCTGCTGCATCTCGGTAAGACGTCTTGCACGCTGGCGCACTTCGTCCTCTCCGCTTCCCTCAAGCTTTCTAATGCTGCTGATCATCAGACGCATTGCAGTGAGCGGTGTTTTTAATTG
>OLNZ01000773.1_pt1 | contig 28066 bp, 29 predicted proteins | sample 1672981 | NCBI WGS metagenome assembly OLNZ01 (sample SAMEA3136743, study PRJEB25190) | human gut metagenome | biome: human gut; feature: human-associated habitat; material: faeces | place: Austria | collected 2013 | reverse complement strand
GGTGAGTATCACTATGGTGTTTTTGCAAATATCAACTAAATCTTTAAAAAGAGCGTTTTGCTAAAACAACAAATGTTTTTAATTGTTTCGTATCCATGAGACTAGTATAGCATTTTCAAAATATTTGTGTATCATCCATCAAAAAAGCTATGACCTTTCGATCATAGCCTTTTCATCATGCTTATTTATTGTCAGCAATCACTTGTTCACCAGCAGCCTTACCAAATACGACTGTGTCAACAACAGCGTTACCGCCTAAACGGTTTGCACCGTGGATACCACCAGTAATTTCACCAGCAGCATACAAGCCTTCAATTGCCTTGCCAGATTCATCTAATACACGTGTATCTGTATCAATTGTTACACCACCCATTGTATGGTGAACACATGCCTGTCTAGGTGTAGCAACCCATGGACCGTTTTCAAGCTTAACAGAGTACAATGTACGTCCAAATTCATCTGTTTCTTTACCATCAACACAATTGTTGAATGCATCTACTGTAGCCTGCAATGTAGCCTTGTCGCAGCCTAGCTTTTCAGCCATTTCATCTAATGTATCAGCAACAACGATATATCCATTCTTTTCAAGATATTCGAATGTAAATCCATCAGCACTTCTCCATTCAGGATCCTTGATATCAACATATCCCTTGCCATCGCCACTTTCTAACATATAGAATATAGCATCTGGCTGTGATAATACACCTAAGCAGATTTCATCACGTCTGCCATCTTCTCTAACAAATCTTTCACCATTCTTGTTGATGAAAATGAGCTGGTCTGTACCGTTAACGTCTCTTGGTGGATACTTTGTCAACTGACCATCCTTTGTATTACCTAAGTAGAGTAACTGGATCTGTTCCATATCTGTTAATGAAGCACCGGCTTCCTTAGCCATCACAATACCATCACCCTGAGAGGAAGATGTTCTATTTGTCGTCATTAATTTACTTAGATCATCCCACTTGCCACTTGTGTTATATTCCTGAACCATCTTAGAGTTCGCTGCGAATCCACCTGTGGATAATACAACACCCTTGTTCGCTGTTACAGTAAATTCATTACCATTTCTATCTGCACAAACAACACCAGTAATTTTGTCATCTTTCTTCACTAAAGATTTACCTGTTGCTTCTGTAACGATTGTTACATTGTCCATAGCACCAATCTTATCTAAGTATGTTGAGATAAATCCTGTACCCATCTTCATTTTTGAAGTATGTGTTCTCTGCCACAATGAACCAGCACCTTGAGAGATCTTATCATCAAAGCCCATTCCTAGATCATCCTTGATCCATTCATATGCATCATAAGAATCATAGCAAAGTTTCTTAACAAGATCTAAGTTACCAACTTTATCACCGTTGATCCATGTCTGCAGAGCATACCATTCCTTAGTATCGAATAGATCTGTTCTGCCATCAGCCTTATACTTATCCCACTGTTTCTTAACTTCAGCCTGTAATGCCTTATGTTCATCACTAATTGGCTTTTCACTCAATGCTTTTTCAACTGTTGTCTTAACAGTATCTGTCATTGTAACTTCCTTCTGAAGCTTTTCATCAGGTGTATTGTAAATCGCACCACATACTAATGTGTCACCACCAACTTCGCCATTCTTTTCAATAACAGTAACAGTAGCACCATCTGCACCAGCAGCGATTGCTGCAGCAAGACCTGCACCACCACCACCGACTACAACAACATCAGAAGTCATGTCTTCTAATTTTTCAGAACTCTTTACTTCTGTCTTGAAATCATCCTTGTTTCCGCCAGCCTGTTCAATTGCATCCCCAACAGCATTCATGATAGCGTAGCTGGTAATTGTTGCACCAGTAACGGAATCAACCTTAATAGATTGTCCTTCAACGATTCTCTTTGGAATCAAAGTAATTGGAGATTCTCCACCATTTGTCTTCACTTCACCCTTAGCGTTTACAAGTTCTCCACCAATACCTGGAGTTTCTTCGTTACCTGTTACAGTAACTGCGTCAATTTTGCCATTCGCAATCTTTACTTCGACTTCAACGTCAGCATTCATACCTGGTTTTGCTGCTGTGTATGTACCATCCTTTAATGATCCTGTTGCTCCAGCATTAGATCCAGCTGGTTTGTTTGCGCAGCCTGAAGCCAATAGCAATGCACCTGCTAATGACATAGTAATTATCTTTTTCATAGTTCCCTCCTATTTGTTAATATTTTAACATGATAATTTATTAACAAGTCACACTTAAAGTGAGAGTGCTCTCACTTTTTTCATTTTTACCTATCTTGATTAAAAAAAATCGTAGTATATATACCACGATCTTTTGCATTCTTATTTTAAATCTTCCAGATCTTCGCCATTTGTTGCGATGACTTTCTTATACCAGAAGAATGAATCCTTACGATATCTATCTAATGTACCAAGATCAAATTCATCTCTATCAACATAGATAAATCCATATCTCTTCTTCATACCTTCATGTGTAGAAATCAAGTCAATTGCACTCCATGGGCAATATCCCATCATTTCAGCACCATCAGTAATTGCTAAGCGCATCTGCTGAATATGCTGTCTAAGATAGTTGATACGATATTGGTCATGAACCTTGCCATCTTCTGTAAGAGTATCGTATGCACCCAATCCATTTTCACTAAAAAGGCAGCGTTTTCACTAGTGCATTTTCAATTGTCTCTGCATCACTTTGAAAGCTTCCCTGTATCACTTCTTTCTTTCCGCCGCCTCTTCCAGATAGTTCAGTATTTAATTGCTTTACATACTCCTGCAGGTTTATTTTCTTAGAAAGAATAATATACATGTATCCATTCTCTTGCTTATTGAAAACACATACCGTCGGAATCTTTTTTTCTTCCAGTAATGCATTCGCATATGTCATCAAAGAAACACGATCCAGTCCTTCTTCAAAATCAATGACATATTTTTTTCCCTGTGTATATGTTTCCAGTTTCATTTCTAACAGTTTCTGCATGCACTGTTTCTTTTCATTCAATAGATTTAAATTGTTGTCTAACAATTTCTTTGTCGCAATATGAATTTCTAATGGCTTTGCACTTAAAAGACAAGATACTTCTTTACACGCATCATGTTCTTTACGCATATATTCTAATGCACGTTTACCACTCACAAGATCAAAGCGAATACCATCTTTATGTTTCATGAAAGAAAGAATCTTAATCAATCCAATCTCCCCTGTATTTCTTACATGTGTTCCACAACACGCACAAATATCTGCATTTTCAATTGTTACAATTCTTACTTTTCCCTGTAATTCTTTTTTAGAACGATATGGAATATTCTCTAATTCATCATTATTTGGATATGTAATCTGTACTGGAATATTCTGATAAATAATATCATTTGCTTCTCGTTCAATCATCATCAACTGATCCCAGTTTAATGGACCGCTGATATCAATCTGAATCACTTCTCCCATATGAAAGCCAACATTTTCATATCCAAAATGTTTATGAATCAATCCAGAAATAATATGTTCTCCAGAATGATTCTGCATAAGATCAAAACGACGATTCCAGTCAATCACACCATGTACGACCTTTCCTTCATCTAAAGCCTCTTTCACATAGTGATGGATTACATCCTGGGCATCTCTTTGTACATCAAATACTTCTACACCATTTAATGTACCAGTATCAAATGGCTGTCCTCCACCTTCTGGATAAAACGCAGTATCTTCTAATACAACATCAAATCCATTTTTACATGCAGTACATCTAATCACTTTTGCATCAAATTCTTTCAAATATGCATCTTGATAAAACAATTCATTCATTTCCATAAATAAACACCTCAATAACTTCAACTATCTTATCAAGAAAGCAAAAAAAAGAGAATGCATTCAAGCATTCTCAATCATTAGATTCTTGAAATATCCTTCTGTGCCATTATCTACATACAGTCCAACATATCCTTTTGCATCTTTTCCATGTTTTAAATGCTTAATGCACAATACTGGTGTTTCCATATCGTCTACATAGAACTTTGCTTTATCTACCTGAATCAATGCATACGTATTATCATCTGGAATTTGATTTTCATGAGGCTTCGCAACATAAATCACATTTTCATTTTCTAATACTGCATCTCTTACTTCAACATTAATTCCATTCATATAAGTTACCTCTCAACCCCATTGTATCGAAATAGTAAAAAAAAGAAGTAGTCACAATAAAGTAACTACCTCTCATAGCTATTTAAATCAAGAAATACTTCAAGACAAATAATACAGCTAAAATATACATTAATGCATTCAAATCTTTTGTCTTACCTGTTAATACATGTAATACAACATAAGAGATAATACCAAAAGAAATACCTTCAGAAATAGAATATGCAAAGCCCATCATTGTAATACAGATGAAAGCTGGAACTGCATCTTCAAGATTCTGCCAGTCAATATTTACTACCTGCTGCATCATCATAAAACCAACAACGATCAATGCTGGTGCTGTTGCGAATGATGGAACTGTCAAGAACAATGGTGATAAGAATAATGATAGAAGGAATAAAACACCAACAGTAACAGATGTTAAACCAGTTCTACCACCTTCTGTAATACCAGAAGAAGATTCAACGAATGTTGTAATTGTTGATGTACCTAAGCAAGCACCAACTGTTGTACCAACAGCATCTGCTAACAATACACCCTTAATCTTAGGAAGCTTGCCTTCTTCATCAAGCATATCAGCCTTAGAAGCACATCCAATTACTGTTCCTAATGTATCGAAGATATCAACAAATAAGAACGCAAACATCATAACAATGAAATCTAATGTATGTTCAGCAACAAATGCAAAGTCAAACTTGAGGAATGTTGAAGAAATAGATGCAGGCATAGAGAAGAAAGCAGTTGGAATCAATGAGAAATAAGATTCATTATCAGGAACATAAATACCTGTCAACTGACAAACAATACCTAAAGCCCAAGTTAACAAAATGCCATAAAGCATATATCCCTTAACGTTCTTCTTGAGTAAGAATACTGTTAAGATCACACCAACCATTGTCAGGATTGCTGTGATACCATGTGTAGCGAATGTGCCATCACTTAATGCAGTCTTGAAGGAGAATAATCCAACAAGTGTACTTCCATCAACAATAATACCAGCATTCTGTAAACCAATAAATGTAATGAAGAAACCAATACCAACAGATACTGCAGTCTTCATCTGCTTTGGAATTGCATTAAAGATTGCTTCTCTGACATTAGTTAAAGAAAGTACAATGAAAATCAAACCTTCAAATAATACTGCTGTTAATGCAGCGTGCCAGTCATATCCCATAGAACCGCAGATTGTGTATGCAAAGTATGCATTCAATCCAAGACCAGCAGATAATGCGAATGGCATATTTGAGAATGCTGCCATTGCGAAACAGGCAATTGCTGAAGCTACTGCTGTAGCTGTAAGAATTGCACCAGCATCCATACCTGATGCGCTTAAAATAGATGGGTTTAGAGCCAAGATGTAAACCATGGTCATAAACGTTGTAAGACCGGCAATCAATTCTGTTTTAACATTTGTACCGTTCTCACTTAGCTTAAAAAGCTTTTCTAACATGAAATATTTACCCCCTGTAATTTTTCTATTCATACCCTATAAATAAAAATGTTTTCTACAATAAGATCCTCCAATCGTAGAAAACACAATAGAATCAAGATCGTAGCAGAGATGTTAAGGCATCCCGTAGAGACGTATCGCCAATCCGAATACTTATACGATATGAAGGACCTAAGTATTATATCTCAATTCAAAAATAAAGCTATACCAGCGGGCATTATGTAAGCGCTATTATTAAAATATTTCATAAAAAATCAAAAAAAAAAGCTATCCATAAGGACAGCTTGTATTATTCACTGATTAGTCAGCAATATATGGAAGCAGAGCCATCTGACGTGCACGCTTGATAGCGACAGCCAATTTTCTCTGATACTTCGCACGAGTTCCAGTAACACGTCTTGGTGTAATCTTACCATTAGCGCTGATGAACTTCTTTAATAATTCAACATCTTTATAGTCAATATACTTGATGTTATTCTTTGTGAAGTAGCAGACCTTTCTGCGACCCATTCTCTGTTTTCTGAATGCCATCGTTTTGTCTCCTTTTTAGAATGGCAGATCATCATTGGAAATATCCAATGTATCTCCACTTGTGAAATCATCCTGTACAGCTGGAGCACTAGGCTGTGGCTGATAAGATGGTTGTTGATAGTTGTTGAAATTGTTGTAACCATTGTCAACTTGTGCAGCGCGCGCAGTAGACTGTGCTTTGCTTTCTAACAAGCTTACATTGTCACATAGAACTTCAGTTACGTATTGCTTTGTGCCGTCCTGGCGATCATAAGAACGTGTCTGGATTCTTCCTTCAACGCCCACAAGAGCACCCTTTCTAGCATACTGACCTAAGAAGTCAGCGGATTGTCTCCATGCTACACAGTTGATAAAATCAGCTGTCTGTTGGTTACCATCTTGTGATCTTGAAGTTCTTCTATCACATGCTACTGTAAATGAAGCAACAGATAATCCTGTCTGTGTTTTACGAACTTCTACATCCTTTGTAAGTCTACCAACAAGTACGACACGGTTGATCATTACTTAGCCTCCGCAGAAGCTTCGTCACGTGTGATCATGAAACGAACAATGCTCTGGTTGATACCCATCAAACGATCGAGTTCCTTTACACATGCGTTGTCTGCTTCGAATGCAACGACTACATAGTAGCCCTTTGTCATATCATCGATACGGTATGCAAAATCTCTCATACCCCATTCATCTGTCTTGTTAACCTTACCACCGTTTTCTGTGATGATGTTAGCAACTGTTTCAACGACAGAATTTCTCTTTTCGTCTTCTACAGATGAGTTGATGATGTACATGACTTCGTATTTTTTCATTTTGTACACCTCCTTTTGGACTTATGGCCATTACTGGCAAGGAGCGGATTTCCCACTCGCCATAAGATTATACCGAATAAATCTTCTTGTGTAAACAATAAATTTACTATATTTCAGCCATTCTGTCATGTTTACTTCTTTGCCTGTTGTGCATACAATAAACATATGCATTTCCTTTCAAAAATCTTAGACATTCTATTTCTTTTTTTATTTTCACTCTTCATGTGGATCAATGATCCCATTGCTTTCAACTTTACCGGCTTGTTAAATCAAAGCTCCACAAAACACATCGCAATCATCATTTGCATGTACTGGATCATTCTACTATTTCTACATTTATATCATCTAATAACTAACAAAAAGAAACTCATCCCATTATCCATCCTTGTCATTCTCACTGCGATCACACCATATAACGCAGCAGGAGACATCGCTTCTCAATTTCATTTATTCTTTGCTTTAGCTGCTTTTTTATATCTACATTATCTTTTATATGCTTTTTACTGGTACAGACAAAAAGCAACCATGTTCTACATTGCTTGCTTAGCAATGTCTGGTTGCTTTGTATTAACATATTCTTCCATTACAGGTCTATCTGAATGGATATTCATCATTGGATTAATGAGCAGTCTTTCCTATCTGGATCATTCAAACATGAAATGATACAGCGCACCAAGCAAGTTTGCTTCATTATGAAATCTACATACATCAATCACAGGTAAAGGATAATATGTACCCTTCACAATATCTACGTGATACGTCGCAATATCACGAATTGATTTTTTTAAAGAATCCAGTAAAACAGGCTGTGCAGAGATTCCACCACCAATCAAAATCTTCTCTAAATCTAATAAAATATTGATATTAAACAGCATCATTGCCAAAGAATCTGTATATTCTTTCAATGCTTCTAAAGCCTTTGGATCTTTATTATTAATATAATTAAACGCTTCTATACCATCCATTTCATCATTCAGACCCATTTTTTCCTGCATGATCTTGCATAAATATGGCGTACCATGCTGGCCAGCATAACTATATGGATCATTCAAATGCTTGTCATCAGTACTGCAGGCACATAGCTCTCCACACAAGAATCGCTTTCCTCTTCTCAGCTTACGATTCAATATTACGGCACATCCAATATTTGTACCAATAACAATGACAGCACCATCATCTACATCTTTGAGATTTCCAATCCAGAGTTCTGCCAAAGCGGCACATTTCCCGTCATTTTCAATTGTTACTTTTTTGTTATATCTTTGAGATAATTCTTCCGCAATACAGACACCATTCAAGAAAGGAAAAGCACCAATCACACCAACAACACCATTTTCACTGTCAATCACGCCAGATGATGATATCGCAATTCCACTAATATCATCAAATTGATTCACAACAGAATCCAAGACTGCATAAAATTCTTCTTTTGTTGCAGAACGCGCAGGAGAAGACACACTATTCTTTTGAATGATCTGTCCATCCTCACTCATATATGCATACTTCAAAGATGTTCCACCCCAGTCAAATACTAAATAACGTTTCATCTTTCCTCCTAACTCCACAATGATACTTAAGCAGAAACAATCTGACGATCGTCTTCTACTTCACTTTCCATATCAAATGCAATGCCATGCACTTTATACTTCTTCAAGACAAACATCGTCATTGTTCCAGAAACACCTTCAATTGGTGCTAATTTTTCACCAACGAAGTCAGCAACTTCACGCATTGTTTTCGCATTCACATTCACAAAGAACTCATATCCGCCACTCATCAAATATAAGGAAGATACTTCTGGAAAACGAGCAATCTTTTCAGCTACTTTATCATAGCCAAACCCTCTTTGTGAACATGCCTTTACCCCAATGATTGCATCCACATGATCTTTGTTGGCCTTATCCCAGTTGATGACTGTATGAAATCCACAAATCACCTTTTCATTTTCCAGTCTTTTGATTTCCTGATCCACATTTTCTTCTGTATCATTTAATATATCAGCTAAATCTGTTACTGTTGCTCGTGGATCATCCACAAGCAATTCAATTAATTTATTTGCATCCATTTCTATTTCTCCTCTTTGATTTCATGCAGGAAATCTTCAATTCTACCAAGCGCTGTCTGTAAGTGGGATAAGGAATATGCATAAGATATTCTCGCAAACCCTTCTCCGCTTTCGCCAAACGCTGAACCAGGTACGATTGCAACATTTTTACGTTTCAATAATTCCATGCAGAACGTATCACTATCCATGCCAGAAGAAGTAATGTTAGGAAATACATAGAACGCACCTTTAGGTTCAAACGTATGCAATCCCATCTCATTCAGTTTTCTAACACAATACTTTCTTCTAAAATCATACTCTTCCTTCATCTTCAATATTTCTTCATCACAGCTTGATAAAGCAGTAATTCCAGCATATTGTGATGTTGTTGGAGAACACATAATGCATGATTGATGAATCTTTGTCATTGTCTCAATCAATGGCTTTGGTCCCATTGCATACCCAAGTCTCCAGCCAGTCATAGAAAATGATTTCGAAAAGCCATTTACAACGATCGTTCTATCATGCATTCCTTCAATATGTGCAATCGATTCATATTTCTCATCGCCATAACAAAGTTCCGCATAAATTTCATCAGAAAGAACAATAACATTTGTATCTTTCAATACTTCCGCAATTCCAACAAGATCTTCATGTCTTAGTACAGCACCTGTTGGATTATTTGGATACGATAAGATCAGCATCTTTGTCTTCTCTGTTAATGCTTCTTTGACCTGTTCTGGTGTTACTCTAAACTCATTTTCCTCTGTACATTGAATATGCACAGGAACCCCGCCAGTTAAAGTTGTAATTGGTTCATAGGATACATAACAAGGTTCAGGAATGATCACTTCATCCCCTTCTTCAACAAGCATACGAATGGCAAGATCAATTGCTTCCGATCCACCAACAGTCACAAGAACATCTTCTGGATTATAGTTCAAATCATATTTCCTTTTCACAAAGTTTGTAATCTCTGTTCTTAAAGGAAGCAGTCCAGCATTTGATGTATATTTTGTTCTGCCGATTTCTAGAGAGTGTATCGCTGATTCACGAATAGACCATGGTGTCTGGAAATCAGGTTCACCAACACCAAGGGAAATACAATCTGGAATTTCACTGGCAAGTTCAAAAAACTTACGAATTCCACTTGGCCGCATCTGTTTTGCGGCTTCAGATTTTATTTTTTCATAATCAATCATGCGAATTACCTCTCAAATATCATGTTTCAATTGTACACTCTCATTACTTATTTTGCGAATTAATCTTCTGACTGCAGTTCATAGATCATATCCCTCAATTCCGCAGCTCTTTCAAAATCAAGATGTGCAGCCGCATCCTTCATCTCAGCTCTCATATTTTCAAGCAGCGCAGCCTTATCCTTCTTGCTTGTCTTATTCTTTTTCAGCATATACTTCGCAGCCATCTGTTTTGTTTCTTTTCCACGGATAACTTCATCCACCTTCTTCACAACTGTGTGAGGTGTAATGCCATGTGCTGTATTATATTCTTCCTGGATTTTTCTACGACGGTTTGTTTCCTCAATCGCATACTTCATAGAATCTGTCATGACATCCGCATACATATACACTTCACCATGTGCATTTCTCGCTGCTCTACCAATTGTCTGAATCAAAGATCTCTGAGAGCGCAAGAAACCTTCTTTATCTGCATCCAGAATACAAACCAAAGATACTTCCGGAATATCCAGACCTTCACGCAGCAGGTTAATACCAACAATGGCATCCACTTTTCCAACACGCAGATCCTGAATGACCTGCGTTCTTTCCAAGGTCTTCGTTTCATGGTGGAGATACGCAATATGGAAGCCTCTTTCCTGCAGATATTCTGTCAGGTCTTCTGCCATACGCACTGTTAAAGTTGTAATCAAAACGCGTTCTTTTCTCTTGATACGTTCTGTCAAGCTCTCTGCAATATCATCAATCTGCCCCTTTGTTGGTTTCACTGTAATCAGTGGATCCAACAGTCCCGTTGGACGAATGATCTGTTCAACGACCTGATGGTCCACTTTTTCCAGTTCATATTCTCCTGGCGTTGCCGAGCAATATACAACCTGATTGATCATCCCTTCAAATTCATCAAACGTCATCGGACGATTATCCAACGCACTTGGTAAGCGGAATCCATAATCCACTAATATTGTTTTTCTAGCACGGTCTCCATTATACATACCACGTACCTGCGGTAAAGATACATGAGATTCATCCACAAACATCAAGAAATCCTTTGGAAAATAATCAAATAGATTCCAAGGTCTTTGTCCAGTCTTTCTGCCATCAATGTGCATCGAATAGTTTTCAATGCCTGCACAGTATCCATTTTCCCTTAATGCTTCTAAATCAAAACGCGTTCTTTGTTCCAGACGCTCAGCTTCCAGCAATTTATCATTGTTTTTAAAAAACTTTAAACGTTCTTCCAGTTCTGCTTCAATATCATCACATGCTCGCAACATCGTTGCCTTGCTTCTTGCATAGCCAGAAGCTGGAAAGATGTTATAGAACTGGTAGGCATTCAATGTTTTTCCTGTCAATGGATCAATTTCAGTAATACGATCAATTTCATCTCCAAACATTTCAATACGAATATTATATTGATCTGTATAAGAAGGTGTCAGATCCAGTACATCACCTCTGACACGAATCGTACCACGAGACTGTTCCATATCATTTCTTGTATATTGCAGCTCTACAAGTTTCTTCAATAACGTATTTCGATCATATGTTTCTCCAACACGGATCGTCATAAACATATTCTTATATTCCACAGGATCACTTGCCGCATAAATACACGCAACAGACGCAACAACGATCGTATCTCTTCTTTCCAGAAGAGAATTCAAAGTGGATTCACGAAACATATCCAGTTCTTCATTGATTGCGGCTGTTTTTTCAATATACATATCACTCTTAGGAACATAAGCCTCCGGTTGATAGTAATCAAAGTTAGAAACAAAGAATTCCACACGATTATGCGGAAACAATTCTTTAAATTCAGAATACAGCTGTCCTGCCAATGTTTTATTATGTGAGAACACAAGCGTAGGACGATTCATTCTGGCAATGATATTTGCCATTGTAAATGTTTTACCTGTACCTGTTGCTCCTTCCAGTACCTGTTCCTTTTTTCCTTCCAGGATCCCTTCACACAAAGCATCAATTGCCTGTGGCTGATCACCGGTTGGAGAAAATGGAGAAACAAGTTCAAAGCGATGTTCATCCATGTAAGATCTCCTTTGCTTTTTCAAGCTGTACATCATGTGTATGTGTCGTATTCCAATCCAGAATCACTGCTGAACGCAAGCTGTCATATGTTTCTTTATTTAGCACTTCATCCACCTTCAAGCCATGTTCTTCTTTATATTGCTTCAATGCAATTCCAGTCTCACTAGAGAAATATCCATCTTTTCGATCTACTGTATATCCCAGATAATCCAGACACTGTTGTGCGTCTGCATTCGAATCAGATACACTATCTACACGAAAAGATTCATCATCCTCCATGTTAGAAAATGATCTATAAAATACATCATGCAGCTTCACTTCCTGATCCGGTGTAATACCCACGCCATTGACCCATGTACCATCCGGAGACAACCATTTACTCGTTGTATATTTCAAGGCAGAGCCATCATCAAACATCTTTGAAACCTGCACGGTTCCTTTTCCATATGTTGTCGTACCAACAACCGTCACATCATTACGCTGCTGTTTCAATGCAAGAGTTAATACTTCTGCAGCACTGGCTGTGTTTCCATTTGTTAAAATGACAATATTCTGAATATTCGAATATTTATCTGATTTCGTAACAGTTTCGTGCACAGTACCATCTGCATATTCCTGCTTCATGACTGTTGTACCTTTATCTAAGAAGCAAGAAGAAACACCTTCAACAGAATCCAGATATCCACCACCATTATCACGCAGATCAATGATCAAACCCTTCGCATTCTCAAAATCATCCATATAGGATTTCACTTCTTCTGGTGTTGATGAACCAAACTGATATAATTGCAGATACGCAATTTCGCCCATCATTTCACCATACACTGTAGAAGCAACTTTCTCACGTGTAATCTTTAACGCAATATTCTTTCCATCACGAATAAAACCAATTGTTACAGTTGTACCAGCTTTCCCCTGCACAGCTTCTTTAATATCACTGGACGTCTTTCCACTCATATCCACACCATCAACTGTATGAATGATATCGCCAGGTTTTACACCCGCTTTTTCTGCAGGTGTATTTTTATACACTTTTTCTACGATGCTTGTGCCATCTGTATTAATGTACTGCACCCCAATACCCACATAGTCACGATTAATGGATTGCGTAAAAGCCTGCATCTCTTCTTTTGACATATATTCAGTATGCTTATCTTCATCATTTGTTGTGATGCCGGCAAGCGCCTGATCTGTCAATCTTTCATCAAGATTATCGATTCCACTTCCAAAAAACCAGTCATTTTCCATGATATCCATGACTTCCTGAATCTTTTTAGAAGCACTCATTGTCGTACCACGTGCAATCATATGACGTAAAGAAGATGTAAATCCATATGGCAGCAATGAACCGCCAAGCCAGCCAAAAAGAACAGCGACGATTGTCACCACAACCATGATTCTTTTCAGTTTTTTGTTCTTTGCTTTTTCCGCCTTAAGTTTTGCTTCATCAGGCCACACATATTTTTTCAAAGAAATTGTCTTGAATTCTTCTTTTTCTTCTGTCTTGTTTTCTTCCATAAAAGTACCTCTATATATCTAAAAGGAGAGCTTATCAAAAAGCTCCCCTATCATACCACAACTAACCACCAAATACGGATTCTGGACGAATTCTACAAGGGATACCATATCCAGCTTCACACCTTCTGCCATATCCATCATAGCTGCCAGCCCAGCCACATCCAAATGTTAAATCACCATTCCAGTTTTTTACATAGCTTGCAAAGTCACTTGCCGCACCAATCTTGAAGATTTCAATATGACAATGCGGACCAGAAGAGTTTCCTGTAGAGCCAACTCTACCAATGTAATCTCCTCCCGTAACTTTTGTGCCAGTTGGGATTGGTGATCCATTTTGCATATGCAGATACTTCACTGCATATAAAGTATCACCTACCGCAACGACTAGATATACCTGGTTGCCACCGCCGCTGGAGCCACCGCTTCCATGGCATGTCGAACCAAGTCCACCATACGAACAGCCATCCGCACTATTTACAACGACGCCATTCGCTACCGCATAGATATTTGTTCCCCGGCTTGCCGCAAAATCATATCCCAAATGTTTACCGCCGCCAGAATAATTCCATGTTCCAGCACTGCGATATGCACCCGGCACTGGGTTTGTCCATCCTTCTGCCGCAACAACACCATTGAGATCAATCTTGGAAATTGCAGACTTGATACTGTCAATATTTGCTGAAATCGTATCACCTAATGCTTCCAGTTCTGCAGCCTGTCTTTCCTGTTCATCAATGATGATTTGTTTAGAAGCCTTTGTAGCTTCCAGATCATCTTGCTTATTCAACAGTTCCTGCTTTGCAACTTCCATTTCTACCTTTGCATTTTCCAGTCCCTGCTTTTCATCATTTAATTTTCCAATTAAACTCGCCAGCTGATCTAATGTATTTTCATCATATTGTGCAATAGAACTCAAACCATTGGCAATACGAATAAATTCTTCAAATGTAGAAGCACCCATTAAAATATCAGTATATTTCGATACACGCATGGTTGACTGCGCATTCACCATTCTTTTTTTTACTTTTTCTTTCAAAGCATCTACTTGTGCCTGTGTTGCATCAATTTCTTTCTGCTTGTTATCGATTTCAAGCTGCTTCGCATCAATTTCAGCCTGTTTTGCATCGATCTGTGTCTGCAGATCTGTAATCTTTGCCTGCAGATCTTTTACCTGCTGGTCATATGCCGCAATATTTGCCGCAATCTGATCACGCTTTGCTTCAATACTCTTCAATTGCTCCTGCGCTTCAGATTTTTTACTTTCCAGATACTTCGCATATCCTTTGCAGGCTTCCTGATTATCTTTTGTAGCTTTTTTACAGGTTTCAGACCAGTATTCCGTATTCGAATAATCTTCTGCATACACACGATCAACACGTGTAATACACAGAAAAGAAATACATACACAAATACAAATTTTGATGACTTTCATCATCTCTTCCACCTCAGATAACGGTTAACAGACAACAAGGACCCAACAAATCCCACAACTACACCAATGCCTAATAAAATACCTGCAAGATAGAAAATATAGGGATTTGGCTTTACAAGCTTAAACATGTTAGAAACAAGAATACCACCACTCTGCTGATACAATGTTGTATATCCCCAAACTGTTAATGCAATTGGAATAATGGAACCAAGCACACCAATGATAATACCCTCAATCACAAATGGAGAACGAATAAAGGAATTCGTTGCACCAACATTTCTCATGATAGTAATTTCATCTTTACGTGCAGAAATCGTTAACTTGATTGTATTCTGAATCAGGAAAACGGCTAACAGAGTCAAGCCAATGACTAAGAATCCACCAATCTTACGAACCATTGCCATTGTATCAACCATAGATACTGTTGACTGACCACCATAGTTCACTTCCGCAACACCTTCAATTTTCTGGATCTCTGAAGCAATTTCTGTAATCTGATCACCACTGGCTGCTTCTACATAGAAAGCATCATGCATTGGATTATCATCTTTAAATGGTTCAAATGCTTCTTTCGTCTTTTCATCATCAAAAGAATCAATATAGTATTGAAATTCCTGATCTTTATTTGAATATGTTACTTTCTTAACACCATCAATTGCTTCAATGGATTTCTGAATGGCATCTTCTTTTGCACTATCTTCATAGTTGTAGTCGACCATAACAGATATTTCCATAGAAGATTCAATATTTTTTGTGAAATTCTGTACGTTATAAGAGAAAATAATAAACAGTGAAATAATTAATAACGTAATCGTTACCGCAATTGCAGAACTGATTGCCATTGCTAAGTGTCTTCCAACACCTGAAAATCCTTCTTTAATTGGTCTACTGATCATGACGAACATAACCTCCTTGTGCAAGATCTGCAACAATATGTCCATGTTCTAAGACAACCGTTCTTTTACGATGCTTATTCACGAGTGTTAAATCATGTGTTACCATCAAAATTGTTGTACCATAGCGCTTGTTGATTCTTTCCAGCAGATTCATAATCTGATCAGATTTTCCAGGATCAAGGTTACCTGTAGGTTCATCCGCAATCAAAACCTTTGGGCGGTTTGCAATCGCTCTAGCAATCGCAATACGCTGTTGCTGTCCGCCAGATAATTCATGTGGAAAAGAAGTCTTCTTTTCTTTTAAAGAAACGACATCCAGTACTTCATCCACTCTTTTTTTGATCTGTGGCTTTTTCATATTGATAACTTCTAAAGCATAGGCAATATTTTCATATACCGTCTTTGTTGGAAGAAGTCTAAAATCCTGGAAAACAACACCAATATTTCTACGATAAATTGGAACTTGCTTTCTCTTCAATTCACCAACATTGATACCAACAACTTCAACATTACCTTTTGTTGGGAGTTCTTCTCCATCCAGTAATTTGATCAACGTGGACTTACCAGAACCCGTTGGTCCAATAATATAAACAAATTCACCTTGTTTGACACTAAAATTCACATCATACAAAGCATTTGTACCGTTTTTATATTGTTTGTATACATGTTCACATTCAATCATACAAGTCTCCTTTCATCTTCAAAAACCAGTGTTTATTTTACCATACATCATTTAAATTGTTGCTGAAGGATACGTGAAACCTTCTCCATGCATATCCGATGCATCAGTTGTAATCGTAAATGCACGATCATCAATCTGATTAATAATTTCTACCAGTTGAGAATACTGCTTTGCGCTGACAACACATAAGATAACTTTTTTCTTATCCATCTGATAGCCACCTTCGCCAGACAGAAACGTTACACCACGATCCATATCACGCATGATAACATCCGCAATCTCTTTCCATTTCTCACTAATGATTGTCACACTTTTCGCATTACTTCCTGCACCAAGTGATAAAACCTTATCAATCGCAATACCTGAAGCAAATACAGAAATCAAGCCAATCAAAGCCGCATCAATGCCATATGCAAGTACACCAAGCAAAACTGTAATGCCATCCGTAACCATAACACCAGTAGCAACTTTCACACCAAACAGTTTATGTGCAATGAGTGGTGGAACATCCATACCACCCGTACTCGCACCAGCTCTCATCACAAGACCAATTCCAACCCCTCCAAGTAGTCCTGCATACAAACTAGCCAGGAATGGTTCAATATGAATTGGAATCATTGGCGCAACATAAGACAATGCTGTTGTAAAAACAGGATAACAGAACGAAGACAAAATCGTATCAATTCCAAATTGCTTTCCTAAAATCAATGTACCAACGATCAATAACGCAAGCGTTAAAGTATTGGCAACAAGTGTTTCATCCAAATGGAAAAATGGTTCAAATGCTACCGCAACACCAGCTACACCACCAGACAGAATGTGGTATGGAAGAATAAAGAATTCAACCGAAATTGCCAAGATAAATGTTCCTGTTACAACGAAAAGAACATTAATTAATTTTTTCATATCTATTTTATTTCCCTCTTTGCTCATGTATTATACCATGGTTGACAAGTGAACTTATGAAGAACAAAAAGTATGTATGGATCATCGTATTCCTGTATATCTTATTTATATTTTCAAATTCTCTGCAGATTGGTGAAACAAGCAGTGCCATTTCTGGCGGTCTGACACAATTCTTATTATCCATTCTCCATAGCTTTGGATGGAATATTCCTTTTGATACATTTCATCATTTTATACGTAAACTCGCACATTTCAGCGAATACGCCGGACTTGGCATTCTAGTCATGTACGCCTTGCGCACTGCACCACTGCTCACAAATCTAAAACTCAACTACGCACTCTTCTGGATTTTACCGCCATCCATGGATGAAACGATTCAGCACTTTGTACCAAACCGCTATGGCTGTATCAAAGATGTTCTCATTGATATGAGCGGCTTTTTATGTGCAACGCTTATTTATCTTTTCATCATTCACAAGCAGGCAAAGAAACACTGATATCACTTCTAGCATGTGTTTCATCAAATACATCATCTTTCAAATTAAAAAACATATACGGATCTTCTAGATCATCATCCCACGTAACATCCACATTCCACCACGAACCATCCAGATACACAATATTCCATGCATGATCTTCACCTTCTGCACTTCCCGTTACATATGCACAAGGAATGGATAATTGCTTCAAGATGTATTGAAAAGCTTTTGCATACCCCGCACAAACCGTTTGATGATTCACCAGTGCAGAATACGCCGATTGATTCATTGATGCATCTAAATCATATGTAATTCTTTCACATAAGGCATCATGAACATATCTTTCTCTTTCTTCATCACTCGGATATACAAGAGCATTCTGTACAATTTCTTCACTTTCTTTTAGAAACAATTGCTGATTTTTCGCAAGATCCTCTGCAGTTTCATGAAACGATAACGTCACAGAAACAACACCCATATTTTCTAACAATTCATAAGAATACCCCTGTTCCAGCCAGAACAGTTCAGGACAATCAAATATGACAGCCTGATATGCATTCGCAATATTCTTTTCTGTAATATCTGCATCAAATGGCTTCAATGTTGTTTCTAATGCATTTGTACAGTCAATGATCTTTGCATAGATTCGTTTTTCTTTTTCATCCAGCAACGCATAATATGGATGATACAAATCATCATATGCAACAACTTCTTTTTCTTCCTGAAACAATTGTCTCACAAAAATATCTTTGACATTATGAAAGAAAGAAGAAAAGATTGCTTCTTTCTTTAAAGTAAAGACACAAAAACATAAAAACCACGCAACCAGTAACCAGCGATAGATCCTTTTCACCATATGAGCATTATACAAAAAAAGAACTTCAACTTTCAAAAATATGCAAAGAATATTTTTTGAACCATGCATCCAAAATGGATTACATGACTATTTTTATATTTCAAGCGATATTGAAAAAGGAGACTTTATTACCGCAGTCTCCTTCATTTATCCAATGACATTTTCAGGGCGAATTCTACATGGAGCACCATAGCCATCCTGACATCTTCTGCCATAGCCGCCATAGCTGCCAGCCCATCCACATCCAAAGGCCAGATCACCATTCCATGTTCTTAAATAATTTGTGAAATTTGATGCATCTCCTAAATAGAAGATTTCAATATGGCAATGCGGCCCTGTTACATTTCCAGTCGCACCAACTCTACCAATATAATCACCTGCTTTTACCTGTGTACCTAAGGCAATTGGTGATCCATATTGCATATGCAGATACTTTACCGCATATAATGAGCCATTCACTGCAGTTAACAGATAAATCTGGTTTCCTCCACCACTTGATCCACCTGTACCATGCGCAGTACTTCCAAGATACCCCGTCGTTGCACCATCTGCGCTAACAATCACAACGCCATCTCCAACAGCTCTGATTGTCGTACCCTGGCTTGCCGCAAAGTCATATCCCAGATGTTTTCCACCACCAGGATAGTTCCATGTACCAGCACTGCGATATGCACCAGGCACTGGATTCGTCCATCCAGAAGAGCCAAAGTTTCCAGATGATCCACCGCTGGAAGAATTATCTCCACCACCACTTTCATCTGGAGTTGGCTGTGGTATATTTGCTTTATCAATCGCGGCCTGGAGTGCATCCATCTGAGCCGCATTAGAATTGATTGTTGCCTTCAAGGAATCCACTGTAGAAGAAATCTTTTCCCCCTGTGCTTCCAGTTCTGCCGCAGTATCTTCTGCAGCATCCTTATATACTTGAATCTTTTCCTGTGCTACTTCTAGAAGTGCTTTTTGATTTTCCTGTATTTCCTGGCTGGCATTCAATTCATCTTGCTGGACCTGTTGAGATGCTTTTAAAGTCTCCAATTCTTCCTTGTCACTCTTTAACTGTGCAGATAAATCTACAAGCTGATTTGTTGTCTGGTTATCATAGGCATTGATATCACTCAGTCCATTTGCGATACGCAAAAAATCCTGAAACGTAGATGCGCCCATTAAAATAGAGAATTCTTTATGAATACGCATGCCAGACTGTGAAGATACCATTCTGCTTTTCACTTTTTCTCCAAGTTGCGTAATCTGTGCCTGCGTATCGTCAATTTCCACCTGCTTTGCATCTGCCTTTGCCTGTGTATCATTGATTTGTGTCTGTAATGCACCGATTTGTGTTTCCAATTCTGCAATCGTACTGTTCAAATCATCAATCTGCTTTTGATACGATGCAATTTCTTCTTTATACGCAACAATATTTGCGGCAATCTCTGCGCGCTTTGCTTTGATTTCTGCAAGTTCTGCCTCACTGTCTGCTTTCTGTTGTGCAATCTCTTTATTTTTAGCATCTAAAGCATTTTTTTTCTTTTGAGAATATGTCTTGCATGCATCACTATACGGATCAGAATCACATGGATTTGTTTCCGCAATAATACTTGTCAAAGGCATACAGCCTATTACACTTGATAAAACAAGGATTTCTTTCACTAATTTCTTTAACATAGCTTTATTATATCAGACAATATGTATAGTTTTGTGAACATTATATGTTTCTTGTAATTGCCTGCACTTTACCTTCAGTTACGTTCAACAAATCTTCTACGCCAACTTCTACCTGTGTTCCAACTCTTCCGCCAGACACAAGGATCTTATCAAACAGTACGATTGTCTCATCATACACCGTTACAAACTTCTTTTTCATTCCAATGGGAGAGCATCCACCATGAATATATCCTGTCAGTTTCAACAAATCTTTTTGTGGAATCATTTCAACACTTTTTACACCAACTGCCTTAGCACATTCTTTCAGATCCAGTTTTTCCGCAACTGGAATCACAAACACATAATGTTCCTTATCATTGCCAACCGTTACCAATGTTTTAAATACCTGTTCTGGATCTTCGTTACATTTACGTGCAACGCTCACGCCATCAATCAAATCATCACTCACATCATATGTATGAATCTCATAAGATACCCCAGCCTGATCCAGAATTCTCATCGCATTTGTTTTCGTTTCTTTCTTTGCCATATTCTCACTTCCAATTCAATCAAAAAGATTAGCCCTAAGCTAATCTTGCGTCAAGAGGATTCGATCATCATTTAATGCATCTTTAAAACGATGCATCAAAGTATCCACATCCATATTCTTTTTATCATTCGCATTCAGATCCTGAATGATCTTTCCTTGATTCATCATCAATGTACGATTTCCTGTAGATAAAGCACTCTTCATATTATGTGTAATCATCAGACAAGTCGTATGATTCTCCAAAACAATCTGATTTGTTAATGACATAATTTTTTCCGCAGCCTGTGGATCCAAAGCTGCTGTATGTTCATCCAGCAATAACAGTTTTGGAGGGACGATCGTAGCCATGAGTAATGTTAATGACTGTCTTTGCCCGCCAGACAATGTCCCAACAGGAACATCCATACGATCTTCCAGGCCATTATCCAATTGCTTTAAAACATCTCTAAACTTTTCTTCATCTTTCCTGGAAACACGAGAAAACATCTTTGTATGTTTCCCTGCACGTAAATATGCCAATGCAAGATTCTCACGAATCGTCATATGTGGTGCTGTTCCACGCAATGGATCCTGAAACAATCTGCCAATATATTTGCTTCTTTTATATTCAGGTGTAAATGTAATATTCTCATCATCTAAAAGAATTCTGCCAGAATCCACAAGAAAGTTTCCCGCAATACTGTTAAACAACGTAGATTTCCCGGCACCGTTTGATCCAATAATCGTAACAAAATCACCATCATTCACTGTCAAAGAAAAATCATCTAAAGCTTTCTTTTCATTCACTGTTCCAGGATGGAATGTCTTAGAAATATGTTCAATTCTTAACATGACTTCTCCCTTCTTTCTCGCTTCATTACATCAAGATTCTCTTTGATATATGGAGTTGCAATTGCCAAAGCAACAATGATGGCTGTCATCAGCTTCAAACCTTCTACAGGAATAATATGTGTCTGTAAAACAAATGCATAAATACAGCGATACACAATATTTCCCACAAGACACGCACAGATATTTCTATCAATGGATTTTCTTCCCTGGATCAATGTTTCTCCAATGATCAGCGTTGCAAGACCAATTGTCACAATGCCGCTTCCCACATTGATATCTGCACTTTTTTGCAGCTGTCCTGCAAGTGCACCACTCAACCCCGTAAACATATTCGCAACAACAAGACCTACAAGAATTGTAAATTTCGGATTGATAGAAGAAGCAGAAACCATATCTCTATTATCTCCCGTTGCACGAATGGATAAGCCTAAGCGTGTTGATAAAAACCATTTCATCAACACCATTGCACATAACGCAATCATTCCCACCAGAATAATTGCATTCCATGCGCCACCAATATTTGTTTTCTTAAACAATGAGAAAATCGTTTCATTCTTTAATAAAGAAATATTAGAACTCCATCCCATTGCCATTAAATTAATTGTGTACAATCCAGTATTTGTCACAATGCCAGCCAGAATGGAAGGAACTCCCAAGCGTGTCTGTAATATTGCAGTTACGCATCCAGCACATCCCCCAGCAATCATTCCTAGAATCACACCGGCAAACGGATGACCACCTGCACAACAGGAGACAGAAACCGCCATCCCCAGTACAAAACACCCATCCGTTGTTAGATCTGCAATATCAAGGATACGATAGCTTAAAAACAAGGCCAATGCGACAAACGAATAAACACATCCAAGTTGTAAAGCTGTCTGTATGATATATAACATTCTTTCCTCCGTTTACTCTTCACTTGTTTCTACTTCAACTACATCTCCAAAATCTTTAAATGTATCAGAAGCAATACCTGATTTTTTACTTGCTTCCGTATTGACTGTAATGATTCCACCAGGCATAACTTCATAGCTGCCCTTGTAGCCAGTTGCATCCATACCATCTTTCATTGCTTTGTATGCAAGATCAGCAGTTTCCTTGCCAAGTTCTGTATAGTTCACACCACAAGTCGCAAATGCACCATTTCTAACAAATGAATCAGCACCTGTATAGTGAGGAATACTCGCATCCATAAAATCAGAGGCAATGGATAATTCCGCAGCCATAATAACATTATCTGTTGGTGTAAATACCGCATCTACCTTGCTTGCAATCAAGCTGGAAGCAGCCTGTTTGACTTCATCATTTGTATTCGCTGTTGCTTCAACATATTGAATACCTTTTTCATCAAGATATTTCTTAGCTTCTGCAATTGGCTTTGTACTATTTGCTTCCGACTTAGAATATAACAACCCAACTGTCTTCATATCAGGATTTGCCTTTAGCATCATTTCCATGATTTGTTTCGTATTCAATGCATCAGATGTACCAGTTACATAATCAATTCCAGTTAGATCTGCAGCTTCAGGATCAGAAATTGCCGCAAATACAACCGGAACAGTTCCATCCGAAGCAACTGTCATTGTCTGTGCTGCTAAAGTTGCGACAGGAACAATCGCATCTACACCTTCACTTGTTACTTGAGAACCAATCTGTTGTAAGACAGTCTGATCATTCTGACCAGAATACACATCACCATATTCAATTTTCACACCTTCTTTTTCACTAATTGCATCAAATTCATCACAGATTGCCTTAGCAATTTCATCCAGAGATGCATAATCCAACTGCTTCACAACAGCGACTTTATAAGTTTTTGTTTCCTTCGCTGTTGAAGAAGTCGCAGTTTGAGACGATGCACCTCCAGTAAGTGTAGCCATGAATGCTGCAGCTAAAGTTAAAGTAAGTACGTTTTTCATGTGATTTTCCTCCTTTTTCTCTAATGCATTTTCTTCATTCGTGATAGAAACAAAAAACGCCTGTCCATCTAAGGACAAGCGTAATAGCCTGCGGTACCACCTTAATTAGAAGATAATCTTCTCTCTTTGTCACGAAAATGCAATCACATTTCCTGTCCTGTAACGCTGACATTGCGTCTAGAAGTACTCGCATAAAACTTTCATCTAGCCCTCACAGGTCCATTTGCATAGTGCCTCACTGTCGATTTCCACCATCACGACTCTCTAGAAGCTGCCTTCTATGTTTGATCTCCTGTTCATCGGTTTGTATGTTTCAAATATACAGCCTGCCTATATCACCGTCAACAACATAACAAACAATTTTGAAAGAAAAGCAAAAACTTCATGAAACTATTTTCATAAGCACTTTTCTTCTTTTGTATACTTCAATTTATGCAAATCCATAATAGAATACTATTATGAACTATAAACAACAAATCATTGAAGCCGGAATACAAATGGCTTCACAAGACCTCACGATAGAAACATGGGGCAACCTTTCATTACGCGACCCGACAAACGGTCACATTTATCTAACACCAAGCGGCATGCCATATGACACACTCAAAGAAGAAGATATCTGTGTATTGGACAAGGAAGGAAATCTTATAGAAGGTAAACGCAAGCCAAGCATTGAAAGTATGCTTCATGTACGCATTTATCAAAATCGAAGTGATGTCAATGCCATCATGCATACCCATCCAGTTTCTTCCACTGTATTTGGTGTTCTCCACCAGTCCATTCCTGTTGTAACGGATGAAATGGCACAGGCAATCGGAGGAGATGTCAATTGTGCAGAATATGCACTGCCAGGCTCACTAGAACTAGCAGAAAATGTATGCAATGCGTTAGGCACAACACAAGCATGTCTGTTAAGCAATCATGGTGCATTATGTGCTGGTAAAGACATGAAAGAGTGCTTTAAAGTCGCAAAAGTCTTAGAAACAAGTGCAGATATCTACTATAAAGCACTCTGCATTGGAAAACCCGTTACAATCTCTAAAGAGAATGTCGACTGGATGCGAGACTTTGCACTCAACAAGTACGGACAGAAAGGATAATACGATGGAACAATTAGAAGTCATCAAAATTACAGAGGATGCTAAAGCATTGATTATCTTAGATCAGACACAGCTTCCAAATCACGAAGAATATCTCACTTTACAGACAAAAGAAGAGATGTGGAAAGCAATCAAGCTTTTACAGGTACGTGGTGCACCAGCCATCGGCGTATTTGCAGGATATGCCATGGCAGTCTTGGCACAGCACTATCCATATGATTCCTATGATGCATTCAAAAAAGCATTTGATCAAGATGCGGACTACTTAAATACAAGCAGACCAACCGCAGTCAACTTATCATGGGCTTTAAACCGTATGAAAGCTTTTGTAGAAGCAAATGTTATTGACGTTGCTGCCATCAAGGTAAAACTTGTAGAAGAAGCAAAAACAATTGACAAGGAAAATCTTGCGATGAATCAAAAAATTGCAGAATATGGTGTCACACTATTAAAGGATGGCGATGGCATCTTGACACACTGCAATGCAGGATACTTGGCATGTCTTGGTTACGGTACCGCAACAGCACCAATGTATCTTGCACATGAAAAAGGAATGAATATTCATGTATATTCCGATGAAACCAGACCTCTATTACAAGGTGCAAGATTAACAAGCTATGAACTGTTTAAAGCAGGAATTGATGTTACTTCCATCTGTGATAACATGGCAAGTATTGTCATGAAACAAGGAAAGATTCAATGTGTTATGGTTGGATGTGATCGTATTGCGGCAAATGGTGACTTTGCCAACAAGATTGGTACAAGTGGTGTTGCCATTTTAGCAAAACATTACGGAATTCCTTTCTACACATTAGGACCATCTTCTACAATTGATTTCAATACAAAGTGTGGAGATGATATCCATATTGAAGAAAGAGATGAAGAAGAAGTTGGTTCCATGTGGTACAAAGAACCAATGATCTTAAAAGACATCAAGAAATATAACCCATCATTTGATGTGACTGACCACTCTCTTCTCACTGCGATCGTTACAGAAAGAGGAATCGTTTATCCACCATTTGATGTCAATTTAAAGAAATTATTTAACAAGGAGTAAAACAAAATGGAAAACAAAGAAAGTATTTCAGCATCAATCGTTCAAAAAGCAGAAATCAGTAAAGTTGTACTGATGCCTGGTGATCCGCTACGCGCAAAAACACTTGCCGAAAAGTATTTAACAGATGTTGTATGTTTCAATGATACACGTAACATGTTAGGTTATACAGGAACATACAAAGGAAAGAGAATTTCTGTTATGGGACATGGTATGGGTGTTCCATCCATTGGTATCTATACACATGAATTATTTACACAGTTTGGTGTAGATACAATCATTCGTATCGGTTCTGCTGGCGGATTAGATATGGATGTCAACGCAAAGGACGTTGTCATTGCTGAAGCAGCATCTACAAACTCCAGCTATGGGAATGCATATGGTATACCTGGTCAATTTGCCGCATGTGCTGACTATGACCTGTTATCGACTGCAGTAGAAGCCGCAAAAGAAAACAATATTCCATGTAAAGTTGGTAAAGTTTATACATCTGATTTCTTCTACTATCCACAGACAGGATTAAACGAAAAATTAAGAGACTTTGGTCATTTATGTGTTGAAATGGAAGCTGCTGGATTATACTGGGAAGCAAGTGCAAATAGAAAGAAGGCATTAGCAATTCTTTCCATCTCTGACCATTTATTCAAACCAGTTGCTTTAACAGCAGAAGAAAGACAAAACAGTTTCACAGATATGATGCTCATCGCATTAGAAACTGCCTGGAAATTTGCATAATACATCAAAAGGCACTTCACAGTGCCTTTTCTTATGCTTTTTTATGAATGATACCTACACCAATTAAAATCAATGCACCAATCACTGTCATCAACATTGCGAATATAAGCATGCTGCTTAATCCAAATGCATCCTGCAAAATTCCACCAACAACATTTCCAAGCATAGAACCAAGACCAGTTGTCATCATTCCAAGCAATGTCTGTCCCATGATCTGATCTTCTTTTTCACATGTATCACTGACGTAATACGCCATTGTTGAAGTCAACAAGCCATAGGATGTACTTTGAAACAAAACACCAATAAATACAAACAATAGCGAAGGTGCCATCGCAATCAGAATATTACGACAAAGATAGCTCACACCCGCAACAACAATCAAAGTCATCACATCAAACTTTCGCATCAGTTTTCTTGTAACCGCCATCGCAGGCATTTCACTCGCTGCCATCGCAAATACCGCAAACCCATAAATCATTGTATTTCCGCCAAGATGCTCCACAACATTGATCAGATATGTAGATAAAGAAGTACTGGCAGAAAATGTAAATGACCATCCAAGAAGAATCACAAATAACAATTTATATTTTTTGACAATTGTTAAAATATTGCCGCTTTTCTTCACTTCATGCTTTTCTTCATGATAATCCGGAAAAGTATTCACAACACTTAGAAGACATATTACTCCACAAAGAAATAAGACAGATAGAACATTTGGATCAAACCATTCCACAAAATTACTCAATACAACTGCACTGACGGCATAGGATACAGATCCCATACCTCTTGCTAGACCAAAGTTTACTTCCACTCCCTGTGCAATATAATTCATCGCAATCGTTGAAACAAGTGGAACACAAGAAAGAAACGCCGTTAAGATATAAATATAACAAAGCATGATGAATCCAGCAGGCAATGAAACATAAGAAATCATCAGAAATACAATGGAAGCAACAGATAATAAACATGTAATTAATTTAGGAATTGTCAGATTCTGTATTTTATTTAACAAAGAAGTTACAAATGGTGAAATCAATGTAATTAAAATACAGCTTGCACCCGTAACAATCCCAATCAACGTATTGTCTAATCCCTTGCTTTTCAAATAAATTGCCACAAATCCATTAATACAGCAAGAAATCATCCAGAATAAAATATGTAGAATATTATAGCGTGTTTGAATATGATGCATATTTTCCCCCCTCTAATATTGAGCGCTGTCGAAAACTCTAAAAAGTTGGTAACAGCGCTCTTTTCTTTATGCCAA
>OLNZ01000766.1_pt1 | contig 28209 bp, 24 predicted proteins | sample 1672981 | NCBI WGS metagenome assembly OLNZ01 (sample SAMEA3136743, study PRJEB25190) | human gut metagenome | biome: human gut; feature: human-associated habitat; material: faeces | place: Austria | collected 2013 | reverse complement strand
GATTCTTCTTTTTGTTGCTGAATGTATTCCTTTACCGCATCTTCTGTGATATTGCCTACTGTTGCGACATAATATCCTCTGGCCAAAAAGGCTTTTGACCATCCATTTACACTTTCCGGATATTTATCGTGTATCATTAATGCACTTTTTCCTTTTATGTACCCTACCACATCTGACACTTTTCACTTGGCGGAATGCTTAAACACAAATGTACATGATCTGCACATACTACGCCTTCTACTATTTCTATGTTTCGGTAATCGCACAGTTTTTTATTATTTCTCTTACATCTGCTTTTAATCTTCCGTACATAATTCGTTTTCTGTACTTTGGTATAAACACTATATGATACTGGCATTTATACCTTGTATGTGATAAACTACTACTGTCCACGTTGAACCGCCTCCTATTCTCTTTAGTATTGGCTTGAGACACCTTTACTATTGTAACATAGGAGGCTTTATTATACATTCTACAACGTCTCTACTACACTATTCGCCCCAACATAGCTGGGGGATTAGCTCTTTCATTTATTTCCTATTACCATTAAAGATAAAATTAGTAATCAGCATTTTTTCATCGCGAATGCTCCACAGACAGTAATACAAACCACAAGGAAGAACCCAATAAAGTACAATGACAGTTTATTAATTCCAACAATACCTAATATTTTACCTACAACAAGCCCAATTAACGGATGTAGCCCATAAACAATCATTGTTGGAATCCTACATATCCCCTGTCGCTCCATAGAATCTATGTGTTCTGATAACTTATAAAATGCTATAAAACTGATAGACGCAATTGCTGGAACCATGATACGATGGTTATAAACAGGTAAAACATCATAAACGAAGCCAGCAAAAAAACTTACCCCTATCACCCCCCTATAATAACCCAATGAATTCTCGCCAAGCAATCAACCAATCTAATAAATTGCTTTTGATGTTTTGCTGCGATTGCTCCTATAAAATAATAGGAAAAGAAATTGAAAGCAAATATCGTCCGAGTGGCACTATCAACTTCTACAGTCCAACTCACTTTGAAATATGCTAACACTGCAACAACGCACAAAAGAAACATAGATATTTTTGTATTCTGCAACATCTTAAATATGATTGGCGCAAGTACAATATATACTAAAAGCTAGAACATAAACCACATTGGAAAAACATATTTATAAAATACAATTTCTTTGATAATAGTACCAATACCAATATATATCTCTGCACTATTTGAAGGTAATATGGCATACGCAGCTGTATAGATAAAGTAATATAGCCCAGACCACCCTAAAAATGGTACTAGATCACTGATTAGCCTTCTTTTCTGTTTGGCGATTACATCCCTCAGAGTATCTGCATTTCTATAAAATAAAAATCCCGAAAGGAACATAAAAATCGGCACTGCTGCCATAAATAAACCATGTGAAAGACTTCCTTCTATTCGTGCAGTAATACTTAGTTGCTCCCCCCCGCATTGTACGAATGGATACCAATAACCATCAAAGCACAAATAAACGGGGTTATTCGAATGAAATTATCTAAAAATTTTTTGTTTTCCACGGCTTTCAGTCCTCGTCATTTAAAATACGCTTATAAGCTACTGGATACTCTCTGCTAAGTCGATCCATAATAATTTGATTACGATTCCCTAAAACATTCTCTGTTGCCATTTGCACAGTTTGAGACCCACTAATTAAAGAAAATGGCTTGTGATATTTCTGTGTTTTTATCGTCTTAGTTCCATTTTGGGCAGCCATAAACATATACCATAAGTCATCATTTTTATATGCCAATTCTTTAATTTTCTTTGCATTCTTTGCATCCTTGTAAAAACTGTTATATGGAATTAAACAACCGCCTCCAGGTGATGGATTCAAGCTATACGATGGTTTCCTGCATCCAATCTTTGAAATTGTCTTCCATCTTCCCGGATTTTTAAGTGTACCATCTTTCTCGTAATCTATAGCTTGGGCACGTTCACATACTATACAATTCGGATATTGCATATGTTTATTCATTAAACGCTTTATAGCATCAACCGGATAAATAATATCATCGTCAAACGTTATAATCACTTCGTTTGGTTGTTGATTCAAAAGACAATAAAAATATTTTTTATGTCCATATAAATCTTCACACCAATTAATCTCAAGCCCATAATCTTGCAATTTTAACAACTGCTGCGGCAAATGATGTTCTGGAAATTGTTCTTCTGCTAACCACAAAACTATTCGATCCGGTTTATAGCTTTGCGTCATTAAAGATTTCAATGCAATATGTACATATTCAATACGAGCCGGAAAGGATGTCATCGACGCAATCACTTTTTCTGTCCTTTTCTCTGAATTTAATGCACTTTTGTGTATACTTTCAGTCTGTATTAAATCATTTTCTTTTCGGACCAAATATTGATAAATTTTTCCACCCAAAATTGGAACTCTGACTGATTCAGGTATTTTTAATTTTTCAAGCTGTCTACGATTCATATATGCTCCTTACTTGTGAATAATTTTCTTTAATACTCCTTTTATCATATTTTTCTCGTCATTATTGTATGCAATAAGCCACATAAGCACCAGATATATTCCAATAACCAAGAGAATCTTTATTCCCAAAATACACCATCCTCTTTTCGGAATAACCTGTTGTATAATCAATCCCACCACTAATGTAATCAACATCGGAATCGACATTTTTCCATAACATCCCAGATAGAATTTATTAGTATCAAGTCCTAATTTCGTTTTATAGAGATACATGTTAGCAAAATTTCTAAAAAAATAAACGGTGCAAATGGAAACGCACGCACCGATTGTTCCCCAGCATTTTGATAAAAAGAAAACCAGAACAACATTCATCCCTGCTTTTACTACATTGACATATGTTAAATATCGTATTTTATCTACCATTACCATTGTATTTTTTCCTATTTGCTGAGAAAGATAAAATGGCGCAGGTAATAAAAGGAGAACCGCACAATAATAAACTGAAGTGTAGTCATTTCCAAGCCACAGAGTTATAAACTCTCTACCCACACAAATAAAACCAATTAAAATTAATCCAACTAAATGATATTGAAACCTTCCCACTTTTATCATTAAGGGAAGTATCTTGTCCATATTTCCTTCTTTATAGGTAATCCGTGCTATTCGCGGCATAAACATCCCGTCAATTGCACTAGAAAATGTATATGCATATCCTTCTATTACTGATGCAAAGCTAAATATGGTAATAGCCATTGTCCCCGAAGTAATGCCTAAAATATTGGGACATACATTCATAATTAATCTTGAGCAAATCGAATTTATTAACACCCAAATAGAAAATCCAAATATTTCTTTTAATAAAGAGGAATCCCAAAAATGTATACGTACTTTCACTGGTGTTGCCTTCTTTATAACAATCCATTTTGCTCCAAAGCATACCAGATTAAGAGCCGCATTTATCGCGACAAGTGCATATAATCCATATCCATTTAAAAGCGCAATAACAATGAGGAGAACAGTCACTACCTTGTTTCCAACATCACATAATTTCATCTGAATAAATTTTTCATATGATGTTAATATGCCATTCAAAGTAGTGGCAAACGGAAATGACACAACACTATATGTTGCAGATATAATATATACAATTTTAAATTTTTCCAATTCGCTCGGCGTAAGTGAAATATATATCTGATCAATAAAGAAATAAACCCCTATCAATACGATACTAATGATAGCTGCAATACCCATGAAAAGTTTAAACACAACACCAAGTAACTCATCAACTTGATCCTGTTTACCTTCAGCGACATATTTTGAAACAAACCTGGAAACCGCAGAACTGATACCAAAATCTAACAACAACATATTAATAAGAGCAGTTGCTAAGCTATACAGTCCATAATCTCCAGAACCTATTTTAGATAACATCCAAGGAGAATATATCAAAGCCGACACGATATTTATTACAATTGCCAAATACGAGAGTATTGCTCCGATTTTAAGTTGTGTATTGGATTTTTTTTCTATACTATTCATAATTTACACTCCATTATTGATGTGCAACACTCATACACTTCTGATTCCGGAGGAATCTGCATATAGTCTCCATATCTCTCGGTTAAAAATTTATCATAATTTTCCGGAATAAAAAATTTATTTCCTTCAAATTGATGTTCAATTAAATTCTCAAAAGTACTTCTCTCAATTGCATATACACCATTATTAGGATGCGCCACCTTGTAAACATATTTAGTTTTAAACGGTTTGAAAACTTTCATCGCAAATTCACGAAAGGCATTAATTATATCATATGGCAGCCATGAAAACATTTTGTAAATTCTTGCCTTTTGTTTAGAACCAGAGTAAATCCCGCTCTTAACTTTCCCAACACATGACCAAAACATTGCTAGTTTTACCTGCAAATTGATTGTCAACGGTGTTACATTATCAATTGGATGCAAGTCGATAAATACCCCATTATGTAGTTCCTTGAGCGTTGACAATTCTTTTTCCAAAAAAATAGTACCATTTAGTCTGACTTTTCCCCAACTATTTGGATATCGTTTTTCAGATTTATAATTGCTAAAAAAAATTTTTTCATTTGAATGTTGCGCCATATATTTGACAAAACGATCATAATCCTTTCTTGGCATGCACATATCAATATCATGATCCCATGGAATGAAACCATTATGGCGAATAGCTCCCAACACGGATCCTCCATATAATGAACATTTAAATCCCTGTTCTCTACAAATACGATCAACTTCTATCGCTATTTGTAACATTCTTTCATGCAATATATCTATATCATATCCACATACAGTATATTTACTCATACTACTCCTTCCTCACTCAGCAAACCTGGGATAAATCCATCCAAATCAAATCTGAAAGTTTTCCCTATTATTCTTATTGTATTCAAACATCTTGTTCTCGATATTTCTTTATAATTTATGCCGAATTATCTATAAAACCATCAGCAACACAAATAATCTCATACTTATTTTTCTATATTATAAAATGGAATTGCGGTGAGCAATAATATTATTCTTTTCTCAATTTTCTATAAATTTTATTTCCAAGTTCACCATAAATCATATATTTATATAAGTGATATGCTTTCCTGGCTAACTGTACTAATGGATGACCATTTCCAAAAAACAAATCCAATTGCCTGCTATATTCCAAATCTGCCACTACATACTTAGGATGTTTCAGTGGAAATTCCAAATCATATACTGGCAAATTAAACAATCGTTTTTCGGTTTTTGTTAGAAATTTGAGTTGTGTATTAGAATGTGTTGAATCTTCCGTCATTCCAATATTCTCAACCATATTTTTACTTGCAATAATAGCTAATCTGGAATTAAGTATACTGTCAAAACATAAGATGCTCTCCCAGTACGGTACTCCTGTTTTTTCACGTTTCTTAGCTGTGGAATACCATCTGTCAAATGTTTTTCCGTATAACAGTCTCAGATTTTTTATACATCTTTCATCATGTAAAAATGAATAACTTATATCCCACCCATCAATAACTCGTTTCCAACTTGCCCATGCATTTGTTCCTGTAAATCCAAATAGATAATCGTATGGATAATCTTTATACTCACCCAGCATATTCATTCCACAAATATGATTAATCCTATCATCAAATTCATATTTATCCAATAATTCCTTACAAAACAAGAAAAAACTTTTGTTTGCAACAAAATCATCTTCAAGAACTATACATTTATCTACTATTGAAAATGCCCATTTATGGCTATAATATGTCGAAGGATCACAACCATAGTTCTTTTCATTATAGAAACGATACACTTCACAGTCCCAATCAATGTTTTCTACAATTTTGCGACATTCTAAAATCCCCTGCATATCATCATCATTTCTTGGTCCATCCTGCCATAATAAAAGCTTTCTTGGTCTAGCCTGTTTAATAGCTTCAAATGTTTTCGAAAGTTGCTTATCTCGTTTAAAAAAAATAACTAATACCGCAACATCTATTTCCCAATTATGCATATACAATAGTCCCCTTTCCGGCTATTGAATCATATGCCCAATAGATTGACGAGTATATAGAAGAGGAATCAAAGATTATCCCCCCCCGATGTAATTTTCTTCTGATCGTTGTCAATAAAAGATTGAATTTTCTATATCTAATCATATTTATCACCATTTGAATCTTTCCTTTTACAAGGAACACCATATTATTCCTTTTGTCTAACATTGCCATATAATCATTATCTGGAATAACATACTTAGGATGTTTCAGCGGGAATGTAATCTCCTCACCCTTTTGCAGATATAATTTCTGTTCTGCCCTTCCTATTAATCTCAAATCATTCACCGAACTATGTGTTGCATTATCTGATATCCCCCAATTTTGAACAAGATTGTATTTGGGAATTATTGCGTAACGTGAATTAATAGCACAACCTAACCCGATAATGCTCTCCCAATACTCTTTACCTGTTTTTTCATGTCTTATCGCAGTTTTTATCCACGCTTCACTTCTTTTTCCGTATTTATTTTTTAAATTGTTAAGAGCATATTCATCATGTAAAAATTCATATTTATCTTCCCATGAGTCAGCCACTCGGCGCCAGCTTGCCCATGCTCCAGAACCAGTATATGCAAACAAATAATCGTTCGGGCACCATGATGCAACTCCCAAAATATTATATCCACAAATATGACTTATTCTTTCGTCAAACTCATACTTATCTAAAAGTTCTTTGCAGAATGTAAAATAGCTTTGACTTGGAACTTGATCATCTTCCAAAATAATACACTTATCCACTATGGAAAAAGCCCACTTAAAAGCTAAAAATGTCGACGGGTCACAGCCAAGATTTTCTTCATTATAATGTTTATAAATTTCACATTCCCAATCCACATTTTCTGCAATTTCCCGACATTTCTTAATTCCCTCCAAGTCACTGCTTTTTCCTTTCCTCGGCCCATCTTGCCAAAGTAATAGCCTTCTTGGCCGAGCTTGTCTTACACTCTCAAAAACTCTTTTAAAAGTTTCATCTCTTACAAAAAACACAAGTAACACAGACACATCAGTTTTCCACAATTCCATAAGTTATCTCCTCATACTCCATAAAGGTTTCTATTGATAATGGGACTAAAAACCATACTACATACATCAAAGGTAATGCTGTATGTATGGGATTTGTAAATCCCATTAAAAGTAACATAAGAAAAACAGGTCCATAATAATTGCCTTTATCATTAATAATTATTCTCACTCTTTTTCGCGACGAAAAATACAAATAATAAAATGGAATTCCTCCCAATAATCCTAAATCCGATAATACAGTTAAAAACGTTGCATGACCATCAAAATCCAAATGTCTATTGCCCCAAAACGGTGATTTCAAAAATGCCTTAATGGATTCAGTATATAATGTTATTCGTCCATCCATATTGTATCCCGTAGCATCACCACCTACTAAAAAATAATAAATTTCATATAATCGAATTGACATCTGTTCAGATGGCACATGGGATGCTGCCATTTTAAATAACCAAGGAGATAGAATTGCTAAAATAGCAAATACAAATACAAGGATTGTTTTTTTTCTACCAAGTTTTGTATTACAGTATATTTCTGCACAAATACCAATAATTGATATTAAAACTGATAGCGTATATTGCGCTAAAAGTAAAAAATAAATTTGATAGATTACCAGTGTCACCATAATTACCTTAAGCACTATTTTTTTTGTCTTACAAGCAACCATAGTGCTTATTGCTATTGTAAAAGGTATTGCGTAAACAAAATAATAATTACCAACATTATTCTCACTACTTTCTTCAAATCCAGCCCAAGCACGGGTGACATTCGGATTAATAATCAATTCTTGCATTGTAATAAGCATCACATATGCAATCAGTACATATGAGAAAACTAATACAACTTTTTTTACCCTATAAGAAGAAAAATCAACAATCCGTTTCAGAAAAAGCAACGGAAGAAACATCATAGCCATTTGATAATATTTGCTTAAAAATCTTTTTAGGTCTCGACCCGATACATCAGTTGCAATTGAAGTTGCATCTGTCAAAACCATATACAAGAACGATATTATGGCTATAATAATCAAATATCTTGCAACAATCGTTGACAATTTCATATCGTGTCGCATTGTATCTATCACAATATAAATTAAAGCTAATGCTAGCGGGTAAAAGAATGTAAATTTCGCTGAAAATGAAGGCAGTATATAATATATTGCAAAGAAAATTATAAAAATCGTATCTATTGTTAAAATTCGATTATTTCTATTATCACTCATACTACATCACTCGTTTTTATATAAATCCAAATATTTTTTATAGTTTGTCCCCTTATTAAATTCCCTAAGAACGAACTCTCTACATTTTTTAGAATAGCTTTGCTTCTTCTTATTTTTTACAGTCTGAATAGCATCTAAAAAGCCCTTAATGTCTCCGTTCCTTACTTTAAAGCCAGACATGTCATCCACCGTTTCATATACTCCTGTATTTGAATAAGTGACGACAGGTGTTCCACAAGCTTGTGCTTCAACATTTACTAAAGATAAAGATTCTTCCCATGTACAGTTTGTAAATACATCACAAGAAGAATAAATATTTCTCAATTCACTCCTATCAGAAATGAATGGAAACACCTTGATTTTTTCTGGCAACATTTCTCTCTGCTTTTCTGTACAGCCAATCAAAACAAATGTCATATCTTCGTCCAAAAAATCGACCATCGCAGTTAATAATGCCTGATTAATTGGCAATAACCATTTATTGGCTATTCCCAAAATCACAAATTTTTCATTGCTTATCCCATTTCTTACTCTAAAGTCAGAATAGCTTGGTTTAAAATAATCTGTGTCAATTCCATTATGTATAGTAATAATCTTTTTACAGCCTAAAAAAGATTTCTGCGCCTCATGTGATATCCATTCAGACACTCCCACAATTGTTAAATCACTTATTCCCCCCAAATACTTCTTCCGATCCTTTAATATCTTTTTTGAAGTATCGAATAACAAAGCTGGCGTATCTTTATTTTTCTTAGGGCAATGTCCACATTCTTTTAACCACCTATCACATTTTGCGGATGTATAATGGAAACATCCTCCCGTATAAAACCAACAATCATGTAATGTAATAATGGTTTTTATCTTATTTTTCGCCAAATACTCAAGTAGCATATTAAGATAAATAAAATTACTATGTAAATTATGTAAATGTACAACATCTGGTTTTATTTTCTCAATATATTTTAGTAAATTCCATGTTGCAATTTTGGAAAAGTATGCTTGTTTTCCATTAATCCTCCCCAACAAGGCATGAAGTTTTTTCCCAATACTATTTCCAATTCGATATCCATTAATAATCTCATTATTTTCCAACGGCGACATAGAATATGCAACATATGAATCAATTCCATTCTCAATTGAAAGTGTGTGAATGTCACTAACAATGTATCCTGTACTTCCGATAGCATACACTGCATTTATTTGCATTACTTTCATAATTAAATCTTGTATGATGTTGTTAGAAGCAAACACAACATACTTCCTTTCTTTTTCTGTTTCGTGGTTTAATACATTCAGATACTGTGACTTTTGATGTTTTTTTGTAGCCTCGACTAATCGACAGGAGGGTATTGCCATCTCTTTTATCTGAATTGTTTATTAGCCGAATGTTGCCAGAGCGCTTACTCTGAGTACTTATTTCTATCAAGTCTACGATGATAACTGTTGATGGATATCACGGTATCAGACTTTATGAAAAGGAGGTATAACCTCATGATTTACGTCGGCATTGATATTGCCAAACTCAACCATTTCGCCGCTGCGATTTCTTCCGACAGCGAGATACTCATTGAGCCGTTTCAATTCTCTAATGACTATGATGGCTTCTATCTGCTGCTTTCTCATCTGGCACCACTTGACCAGAACAGCCTCATCATAGACCTTGAATCTACGGCACACTACGGTGACAACCTTGTTCGTTTTCTCATCTGCAAGGGCTTTAAAGTGTGTGTTCTCAACCCTATTCAGACTTCGTCTATGCGCAAAAATAATGTTCGCAAGACGAAGTCTGATAAAGTCGACACGTTTGTGATTGCTAAAACCCTTATGATGCAGGATTCTCTTCGCTTTATGTCCTTAGAGGATCTGGATTACATTGAGCTCAAAGAGCTCGGTAAATTCCGCCAGAAGCTTGTAAAGCAACGTACACGCTTAAAAATTCAGCTGACTTCTTATGTAGATCAGGTATTTCCTGAACTACAATACTTCTTTAAATCTGACCTGCATCAGAATTCTGTCTACGCCCTCCTTAAGGAGGCTCCGACACCAAACGCCATTGCTTCTATGCATCTGACCCATCTTGCTCACATCCTCGAAGTTGTTTCCCACGGCCATTTCGATAAGCAGAAAGCAAGAGATTTAAGAGTTCTTGCACAGAAGTCTGTCGGTGTCAGCGATAGTTCTCTATCTATTCAGATAACTCACACCATTGAACAGATTGAGTTACTGAATAGCCAGTTACTTCATACAGAGCTTGAAATGGCAAATCTTGTCACCTGCCCGCACTCTGTAGTGATGACCATTCCCGGAATTGGCTTCGTGAATGGTGGAATGATTCTTGGAGAAATTAGTGATATACACCGTTTCTCTGAGCCCAAGAAGCTACTTGCATTCACCGGTTTAGACCCGACTGTTTACCTGCCTGGAAACTTCCAAGCCCGTCGAACCCGGATGTCCAAAAGAGGCTCTAAAGTACTACGCTATGCCCTCATAAATGCAGCTCACAATGTCGTAAAAAACAACACCACTTTCAAGGCTTATTATGCTGCCAAGAGAGTGGAAGGCCGGTCTCACTACAATGCCCTCGGGAACTGCACCGGCAAACTTGTCAGAGTCATCTGGAAGATGCTCACTGACGAAGTAGAATTTAACCTCGAATAAAAGGTCTGTATACCATCATCGCTGGATTTTGAAAAGGGCTTTTCGGGAACTTTGTTAAAGTTACCCTTCTTTCTGCGAAACAGAAATTTTAAATTTCCGCCTAATTTATGTTTGACTTTTCATAGCTGGTCTCCTTTAACATAATCCGCCTCACAAACATAGTAGTTGGCATACAACTCTCCTCATCTTGTTGTTCTAAATCTCTAATTATAAAATCAATATAGTTTTTGAAAAAACAAATTCTTTTTTGATATTAAAATAATAAACTGTGAAAAAAGAACATTCATTACGATAATTGTGACTACACCAATATACTTATTCATAAACACGAGAGAAAAAGCTACAGGAAAGCATTCCGGTAATACTGTCAAAAATAGTCTCTGGCTCATGAAAATAAGTGTACTCATGCTACGCATCCACTTTCCGCGTTTTCCATTTGCTAAATGAATTGAAATCAGGAATCCCAAAATACAAAATACCGTCGGAATCATCATAACCGTTAAATCAATCCCCGTATGTTCTCCAGATATTTTCCGAATCAGCAAAGCTTCTAATAGCATTATGAGAATGCAAATACCTGATACACACGCCATAGACAAAGCTTTTACTTTATCCTTATAGGAAACCATGTATTTTCCAACCAGCATAAGTGGAAACGCATAAAACAGCCAGCCTCTGGCTCCACCAAGCCACAAATTTGAAAATTCCACAAAATGTGCAAAACCCGGAATCTGATAGCCTATAAATTGGTATGTAAGAGAAAGTGATCCAATAATATAACACAAAACTGCTAATATCGTAACTACGACATTAGGAAAATTTTCAGTCAGCCAAAAAGTTAGCAATGTACCAATTGCCAACATAGGCATAAACCAAATTGTATAAAATGTAGATTTGAAAATCCACCCCTGAATTTGCCAAAGAATAAAACTGATTGAAATTGAGCTCCAATCCCAACGCAAAATTGAAAACAGCAGATACGGAATACTCCATAAAAGATATATTCTGTATATTCTAATAATCTGTTTTTTTACAACTCTCCATCGTTCTTCTCTGCTATCAATTTTCTCAAGTTTATTATAAATGAGAAATCCACTAATAGTCATAAAAAGAGCCACTGCCACCGCATACAAAGAAAGGGCTTCTCCCAACAAACCTGGTAGTGAACCATGTTCGCTAAAGTAATGGTAAAAAAGAATCAAAAATGCACATAAAAATTTTCCCACATCAAGTCCTAGATACATGCATTTTGTGCTTTTATTTTCCACCGTCTTTTCCTCCCCCCCTATTTCAAAGTTGCCTGTTCAATTGTATGAATGAAAATTTTATCCATACGTTCCCGTTCGTGGTGTTCTACCCCACAATTGTATGCTTTCTTTGCATATTCTAATACTATATTGGGAACATTCACCAATTCAATTAATTTATTTTCAATCTCTTCATAAGTTGTTGCTGTTACAGCAGAATCATATCGATTAAAGTAATCAATCGGCGCAATATCCTTATCCCCAATTGCAAAAATACATTTACCACTTCTCAAATAATCCGTAATCTTAGTTGAAAAGGAAAGCCTGGCTATGTTTTTGAATTTCTTCTCAAGGCTCTCTGCAAAAACAAGAATATCTGCTTCTTTCTGAACTGTTTTCACTTGTTCCAGTGTCAAAGCACCTTTAACAGAACATCCATTTCGATTTAACAATTTGTTCTGCTCATCCGTTAAAGAATCTGTAGTATAAATATCAAGTTTGATTCTAATACCATTCTGATTAATTTTTTGAAAAGCATCTGCTATAGCTGCAAGAGATTTCCAACGCCCAATAATTAACTTACCTGTGTACACCATTCTAATCGGATTTCCAACTTGATAAGACTCAAACGGTTCAAAATCAATTCCTTTCGTCATAACGACACTATCAATGCCAAAAATTCTATTATACTCTTCTTTCTGTTTTGGTGCAATCACCATTAGCTTTACACTATGTTCAACAATGTATTTCACATATTTCCGCAGAATATATCGATGAATTAGAGAAATAGGGCCTTTACGAACAGATTTATATGTATAATTATCATCTGCCAAGTAAGACACCACAGGTTTTTGTGTTCGAGTAATAATATATTTCTGAATCCTTCCCATATATATTGTTGGATAAATCGGAATAAACAGAACATCCGCATCAAATTCATCAATGAACTGATCTAACTCTACCGTTTTCCATTTTCCTAATTTCCAGACAATTTCTCTACAGATAAACAATAATTTTCTCATTTTACCTTTATAGGAAGAATATATCTTTTGTTCTTCTTCTGCTGAAGAATTAACAATTACAGAATTAATAGTTTCGTTTTGAACTTTCTTTCCGGTTGCAATTTTCCTGTTAATTATGCTTCTCATAACAGCATGCTCTGAAATACTGAAAAATTTATTGCAAACTGTTGTCTTAGGAAATATGGATTTTGTATAAATCTGTGCAATACTATCTGTATTCCAGCATTTAAAAAATTCTATTAACGTATTGATTCCTGTATTATCCCTCCAGGCATTCGTTGAAACAACCAATACCTTAGGTAAAGTTTTCTTCTCCATCTATAATTACCTCAACTTGCAAATTATCTTCAATAACATCATCAATGCAGTAAAACCACCAACTTTATAAACCTTATAGAAAATGTTGACTCTGGGATTTATATGGTATTTCATCAAACCAGCCAGCTTTTTCAAATTAGCATACTCACTTTTTTTATCAGGGCTTGAATATCTTGTATATCCAATAAGTAAATTGCAGTATAATTTTGCTATTGAGTTCAAGATTGCACACTTATAATCATCCGGCAAATTGACTTTCTCGATTTCTGTACTCCAAAACGTTATTATACCAATTGTATCTTTAAGGTTTTTCATCGTCCAAGATACTGAAGTAGAGCTCTTGTGTTGCCTATATATAATATAACTTTTATCAATTCCAACGATAGAATTTGCCCCAATCAAAACGTGATAATACCATTCTTGATCTTCACTCAATAATCCTTCTTTAAAACGAATTTCTCTATCCACCAAAATTTTCCTGCGAATAGCTTTTGTCCAAGGCGCACAATAGAACGCATCATATTTTACGAGCTTGTTAACATATCTACCAATCGTTTCGCCTTCTTTTGGTGCTGGCATTGAAAAATTACAGGATTTCATTTCGTTCGTATCTTCATAATATTTTCCGAACTTATAACATATGACATCATATCCTTTTTCTGCTTGTTCTTTTATATCAGCCAGAAACATTGCATCTTCAATATAATCATCGCTATCAATGTAAACAATATAGTCTCCAGATGCCGCACTAGTTCCTACATTTCTAGCTGATGCAGCGCCTTCACCCTGTTTACGATGAATTACATGAAATCGTGTATCTTTAGTGCAGTATTGGTCACATATTTGGGGACTACCATCTTGTGATCCATCATTGACCAAAATAACTTCGAAATCCTTATCCGTCTGCACCAATATACTATCTAGGCACTGACTCAAATATTTTTCTGAATTGTGGATTGGAATTATAATACTAAAAAACATTTATTCTCCCTCATTAACTATACCTGCCACCTTTTTTCCTTCTATAGCAGATACTATATTCGTTTCACAATACATTTTTAATCGTCTATTTACTTCCCGTGAAATAGCAGCCACTCCCGGCAATACAATAACATTACGAAGCCTTCTAAATCTGTTCGTAACAGGGTTTGGAATGTGTTCAAACATGTCCAAAACTGCACCACCAATAGATTTTTCCTTTAGTGCCGCAAAGAGATCATCCTCTTTGAACACGGCCTTTCGTCCAACATTCACAATCACAGAAGTCTGTTTCATTTTGCCGATCAAGTCTTTATCAAAGAAACCTCTTGTGTTTTCATTGTCTGGAAGAGTAGAAATCACATAGTCATAATTTCCAATTTCTTCAGTCAATTCATGTCGTCCGCAAATAACACGATTAAAATAAGATCTTTCTCTGTCGCTCTTTGCATATCCATCAACAGTCATATCAAATCCAGAAAGACGTTTCGCAATTTCCGTTCCAATACTGCCAGCTCCCAGGATCATAACTTTCTTCTCAGACAATTCCTGAATTTCGTTGTAGTGACGCTGAATCTTTACGTGGCGATTGTTTGGATTTGAGTGCAGTTTTTTTGCCATCAGCAGCACTCCAAGCACAACAGTTTCTGCAATCGGAACACTATACGTACTTCCGGCATTGGCGACCATTACACCTTTATTCTTAAATTCTTCCAATGGCACACCATCAAATCCAGTACTTGTCAACTGGAAAAATTTCAATCCATGGAAATCCATCTTTTCAGCTTTAATTGCCATTGCTCTTGAACCAGCAATTGCAACAACATCGCTATTATGGTCAAAGGCATCCATGGTTTTGTATGTAATTTTTATCACCTGTACATCAGAGGGAAAAACACTATTATCTAAATCCTTATCTGTTAATACAATTCGCATGATGCCTAAATTCCTTTCTCATTTACTCAAAAGCTTTTCATAATCTACTCTCTGGTTTTCAAGCATAATCGGGCGATCATAATACTTCTTTGTTCTTTCGTATGCCGCCTGACCGATTTTCTGTGAATATTCTCTATCAGTAATCAACTTTTTCATAGCAGCTTCCAAGTCCAAAACATTTTTGGGGTCTACCAGCAGGCAAGATATACCCTCTTCCATCACTTCAGACGCTCCAGGAATCTTTGTTGTAATCATTGCAGCTCCAAGTGCGCCTGCTTCCTGAAGCACCATTCCAAATCCCTCTCTGTATGTCGGATGTACCAGCACATCCATTGCCGAATAGTATTCATTCATCTTCATACCATCAATCATTCCAGTCATAACAACCTGCTTTGATTTTCTCACCCACTCCAAAATTTCAGCCGGAATGCCACAATTATCTTCCATGGGTCCTACAATTAGCAACATTGCTTTAGACTCAAATTCTGTAATTTTCTGAAATGCTGTCAGCAACTCTGTACAACCTTTATCTGCCGAAACGCGACCAGCAAAACCAAATACAAACGCATCATCAGGAACATTGTATTGATTGCGAATCGACGAGCGATACTCAGCCTTTGTTGAAATATCATACCGCTTCATATCAACACCAATCGTACCGCCTTTTCCTACAACAACGGCCTTTTCTTCTGGATATAATCCTTCTGATACTGCAAATGCCTTGTTCATTGGGCTAACCGCCCTAATATCCGTTGAATTTCTACATACCATTTTCTCAATAGCTTTAAAGATTTTGTGGGACATTCCACTCATTCCAACATAGCGTATTCCCCATTGACAGTATAATCTGACAGGAACCTTCGCTATTTTTGCTGCAATACTTGCATAACAGGCAGCGTTCGGTGTAGAATACTGCACCATATCAAACTGCTGCTCTTTGAAAATCTGTATAAACTGCTTGATGGATTTCATGGCAGAGAGATCAATTCCCCTTGCCATATGTACAGGAATAAAGTGCAGATAGTCTGGCAAAGTTTTTTCAAATTTTTCATCCTCATTACATATCAAAGTAATGTCATATCCGCAGTTTTCATATAAATACTTTGCAGTTTCAACTACAAACGTTTTCATTGTAATAGAAACCGTTGTACACATACAAATCTTCTTCATTCTCTCAATCCCTACTTTTTCTGTTTTTTGCTTCGACAATTAATCCTACTTTATCCCGAATTAAATCTAAATTTCGCTGGTATTCTTCCTCAGAATACTTTTCAACTTCTTTTTCCTTAAGCCGGATGTTTTTTACACCTTCAATAAAAATGCTCTCAATCTCCCGTGGATCTTTCACAATGTTCGCATCGCAGAAACCTCTTGACAAAATTGCCGCGGATGAACCAAGATGATAGTGTTCGGCAATGATATATTCAGCAGGAAGCATACCGTACCCAACTCTTGCAATACCGCCAAAACCATATTTTATACCTTTATCTTTAATTTTCTCGCAAAGGTCTTTGACTATATCACCACATATCAGTTCAAACATAAAGTCCATATGGTACGCAAGATGAAGATCGTTCAATCCTATATGAACTTCGTCAATTTCTGGAACTTCCAGAATAGAATCAATATTAGCTACTGCTTCAGCTGTTTCCACGAGAAGCTGTACTTTTGCTCTACCATCAACATAACTCACAAATTTCTTAACATCATCCGCATTTCTAAACATAGGAAGCATAATTACATCTGCCCCCGCTTCGATTGCCTGGTCGATCTCATCCTCAGAGCTGCAATAATCCGCCGTAGCAGTATGTAAAGGATTTACCCTGACCATAAGTTCCGCATTCGTAACAATCGGACGTAGCTTCTTTATATCTTCAATCGTATGATGATTTTTAACAGTATCCATCCCCCCCTGTCGTTTGTCTTTGCCTATGTACTCCATATCAATCCAGATACGATCAACACCTGCTTCCTGAGCAATTTGTGCTGTTACAGGATTATTTGTTATATACATTAACGTTAATGCCATCTCTTTACTCCATTTCTTCTATTTAATATTTCTCGCTGGAACGCCAATATAGGTTCCAGCTAAATCAATATTCTTCACAATCACTGTCCCAGCACCAATCATACATTGGGAACATATAGAAACATTATTGCTGACGATTGCTCCTGCACCAACCCATGTTCCATTTCCCACAGTAACATTCCCACATAAGTGGCTTCCCACCGCAATATGCACATAGTCTCCCACATTGCAATCGTGATCCACGGATGAACAGGTGTTAATGATGCAACCCTTACCAATTCTCACTCCCGGATTGATCACAGTGCCAGCCATAACCACTGTACCTGCACCAATCACTACACTTTCTGCAATCACTGTCTCTGGATGAATAAGTGTTGCTAACCTTTCATCCGGAATAGATTCCTGTATCCGTTTCCGAACACCTGCATTGCCAATCCCAATGATCACATCAGCTTCTATCGTTCTGGCTGCACAACTTCTTCCTAAGACTGGATAACCACCACATTCATGAATGGTTTCATCATCATCCAAAAACACAATCTCACTGTACCCAATCTTTTCTGCAATATCTGCAATTACCCTTCCGTGACCACTCGCACCAATAATGGCTAATCGTCTCATTTCTACACCTCCGCATTATTCTTTGCTTCTGAAGTTTTCGTTCCTCTAAATTCTTCCATTGTCGCAGAGGTTTCCGAGCTGATTCCTTCCCGTTTCAATACAGTCCATACCGTCTTAAAGATAATTTTCCAGTCACCTAAAAATGTAATATGATCTACATAATATACATCTTTGTCAAATTTATCTTCCCACGTAATGGAATTTCTGCCATGTACCTGTGCATAACCTGTAAAACCCGGTCGCACTTCATGCCGTCTTGCCTGATATTCATTGTAAAGCGGTAAATATCTCACCAGTAATGGTCTCGGGCCAACGACCGACATGTCACCTTTCAGCATATTGATGAGTTCCGGCAATTCATCCAGACTTGTCGAACGAAGTAATTTTCCGAAACGTGTCAGTCTTTCTTCATCCGGAAGTAGTTCACCATTTCCATCCTTTTTATCGGTCATAGTCCGGAATTTATACAATGTAAATATTTTCCCATTTAATCCAGGGCGTTCCTGTTTAAAGATTATTGGGCTTCCAAGTTTTATCCTGACAAGTAATGCGGTGATTCCCATAATCGGAGCTAGCACAATCGTCGCTACCAAAGCACAGCAAAAATCCTGCGGTCGCTTTATATATTTTTCATAAATCCCCTGTTCATGTGGAGATTCTGTTTTTTGAGCCTGTTCTTTATATTTAGAATAAACTTTTTTACCAGCAACTCCTGCTGCATTGCTCACACCTGCCAGTGCTGTTATTACTTTCAGAGGTTTTTTCATCTCTCTCCCCCATATATACACGGCATAATCCTTTATTCAAAACATTTCTTAATTATTTCGATGATTTTATCCTGTTCTTCTGCCGTCATTTTGTTATCACTCGGCAAACATAGGCCTCTGTCAAAGATATCCATTCCTACATCCATGCATTCGCTTTCGATATACGCATTCGTCTTTGCTCTGCCATTTCCCTCTCTGGTAATAAATGAATTCATTCGGAAGATTGGCTGCTCATGCATGGGTTTCCATATTGGACGGCCTTCTGCATTATACTTTGCTAAAGTTTCCAGAATTTCCGTTGGACAGCTTTTTCCAGGTTCGCTGATGTAAAGTGCTTCCTGTTCTCCCCGAACCTGTTTGCACATGGCATCTCTATCAATGATCATACAGCTTAACCAAAAATTCGGTTCACTGTTTCTTTCATCATAAGGATTCATCTGCACTGGTAAATCCCTCAGTCCTTCTTTATAGCGCATATAAATTGCTTTCTTTTGGGCGATATGCTCTTCCAAATATGGAACCTGTCCACGCACAACACCTGCAATTACATTACTCATTCGATAATTATAGCCTAATTCCTCATGCTGATACCATGAAGCAGCTTCACGACTCTGTGTTGACCATTTTCTTACTTTTTCGGCATCTTCTTTTGAGTTGGTAAGGAACATTCCTCCTGATGACCCTGTAATGATTTTGTTTCCATTGAAACTAATACATCCATAATTGCCAAAAGTACCTGTCTGTTTTCCTTTATATGTGGCTCCTAATGATTCTGCCGCATCCTCTACAATTATCGCACCATAAGAATCTACAATTGCTCTGATCTCATCTATCTTTCCAGGTGTTCCATATAAATGTGCAACCACAATTATCTTAACATCAGGGTAAATCTCAAATGCTTTTTCCAGAGCCACTGGATCCATATTCCAAGTGTCATACTCAGTGTCAATGAACACAGGAATACCTCCCTCATATACCACCGGGTTTACCGTGGCATCAAACGTGACATCAGAACAAAAAACCTTTTTATTATAAAGTGCTCCTTTTCCAATTTCAGGCTGACCATACATGGCTTCGCCCGCCAGCTTCATGGCAAGATGCAGTGATGCCGTCCCTGCTGATAATGCAACCGCATACCGGACCCCAACCTTTTCAGCAACTAATTGCTCTACTGTGTTAATATTCTTTCCTACTGTGGACATCCAATTTGTTTCATAAGCCTCGGTAACATACTTCAATTCGTCACCGTGCATTGTAGGCGATGACAGCCAAATTTTATGTTTGAACGAATCAATCTTCATTTCTTCCTTCTACCTTTCACCTTCAACCTTTATTAGCTCAACGAGTTACTATCTCCTGTGCCTTAGTTAGCTCTTTTATCATAACAAGGGTGTTCCCCTGCCGGATGGAACGTTGTCACAATCTCCTCAACCATCTCTACGATATGGTCACTGTTCTCATAACTTGCTTTCGCCAGTTTTTCCAGTTGTTTCAGGAATACCTCTGTATCAAACGGTATCGGTTTTCCGATATGGATCAGCTCGTTATCGGTCTTTTTGATTCCCTCTTCTGCCATAAGTTTTTCTTCGTAAAGTTTTTCGCCCGGACGAAGTCCTGTGTATTCAAGCTGAATGTCTACATCCGGTTCAAATCCGGAGAGGCGGATCAGGTTGCGGGCAAGTGTATCGATTTTGACTGCTTCACCCATATCCAGTACGAAGATTTCACCGCCCCAGGCATAAGTTCCTGCCTGAAGGACGAGGCTGACTGCCTCCGGGATCGTCATAAAGTAACGAACAATGTCAGGATGTGTGACTGTCACCGGACCGCCTGCTTCGATCTGTTTACGAAACAGCGGAATTACGGAGCCGTTGCTTCCCAGTACATTTCCGAAACGTACTGCTACATACTGGGTTCCTTTATGATCTTTATTTCGAATACTTTCGATATTGATAACGTTGTCTTTCGAACTCATACCATCTGCTGCCATATGATCCAGCGGATCTCCTGCAAGCTGACCATCAATTACCTTATCCATGTGGGCATGTAAGAACGGAAGCAGATCAATTCTGCCTGCTTTGCTGATAGCATCCATGCTCTGTACGACCATCTCACAAAGACGTTTGCTTGCTCCCATGATGTTTGTCGGATTAACTGCTTTGTCCGTACTGATCAGTACAAAGCGCTGTACACCGTATTTCATTGCAGCATATGCTGTTTTGTATGTACCAATGACATTGTTTTTGATTGCCTCATTCGGGCTTGTTTCCATAAGCGGTACATGCTTGTGGGCTGCTGCATGATAAACGATATCCGGATGATACTGCTCGAACACCATATTAATGCGACGACTGTCACGTACAGAACCGATCAGAACTTTCAGATTCAGGTCTTTGTATTTTCGTTTCAGTTCCTGTTCAATGTCGTATGCATTATTTTCGTAAATATCAAAAATGATGAGCTGCTTCGGGTTGTGGGATGCAATCTGCCGGCACAGCTCACTTCCGATAGAGCCGCCGCCACCGGTAACAAGAATCGTTTTGCCCTTCAGGTACTGAAAGATTTCATCCATATTTACTTTGATCGGTTCACGTCCAAGAAGGTCTTCTACCGCTACCGGTTTCATCTTGCTGAGAGATACATCACCATTTACCAGCTGATAAGTACCGGGAAGACTCCTCAGCTCACATTGCGTCTCTTTGCAGATATTCAGGATATCTCTCTTCTCTTTTGCATGTGCAGAAGGAATCGCAAAAAGAATCTGATCGATGTTGTATTTCTCGACGTTTTCCAGAATGTTCTCGCGTCCGCCTACGACAGGGACACCTTCCATGGTTCTGCCCCATTTGTTTGGGTTGTCATCTATGATACAGCATGGTCTTGCTGTTGATTCTGTAGATGTTTTCAGTTCTCGCAGGATCATCTGTCCGGCGGCACCGGCACCGATAACCATTGCATTATGGATTGCTTTTTCATTCTGGGTACGGCGCACTCTCTCCAGTGATACATAGCGGAAACTGAAACGCACCGCTGTCACCAGGCAGAACTGCACGATACATCCGATGAGGTAATAGGAAATCGGCATCCGTCCAAACAGGAATGTAATACCGAAAACTTGAAACAATGTCGTAATTATTGTAGCAGCAGAGATTCTGTTTAATTCACTGATGCTGGCAAAGCGCCACAAGCTGTTGTACAAATGGAATACATAGAATATCAGCACGCAGAATGCTGTATAGAATGGAGCGAATTTAATAAACGCATTAAAGTAATTCTGTGGAATGCTGGAAAAGCGCATGTCAAAGCGCAATAAAAGACCAAGAAGCCATGAAAAATTAACAGCCACTATATCATAGATGATCAGATAAAATGCTATGATCACCCAGTGCTGTAAGTGTCTCCGGCTCCCTGTGTGAGAATCTTCAGTAGTCGTTTTATTTGTTTTTTTGCTCAAAATATTTTTCTTCCTTCCATTTTCTGTATTTCTATTTATCTTATCTGTTTTATATTCAGCAGAATTATAGCACAGATAACTACGTTTTGGAAGTGGGGGGGGGGTAAAAATAAATCGAAAAATTTTGATTCGTGGAGAAATTTGTCAATTTATGGTAAATGCAGGCGGGGAACCCGCCTGCGGAAGCGATTTTTAAATTTTGAGTTTTTTAATTATACTTTTGACCAATGGCTTCGGCAATTTTTTGTGCACGTTCCGCATTACCGCCATCCATCATTGTTAAATTACCGAGTTCATAATAATTATCAAGAATTGATTTCCATATTTCATCAATATAATTTTTATTGTAATCATCACAATACGCATATGTTAATGCTTTAATTAAATATTTCTGACTGCGTTCCAGGCAACTCTGATCTGTCATGTTTTCCGATAGATCTGCTATAATTCTTCTGTCATAGCTCTCCCTATACAATGTTCCAAGCAATTTCAGATTGTCAGCCTCTTCAGAAATTTCATTCGCATTTATTCTCTTCTTGATTTCGCATATAATGCTGTAGTTTTTCAGTTCCGAAGATAATACTTTACTTCGGTCCTCCTGCAATTGATTCGCATCATGAATCTCTGTCCCGTACGGTCCCTCTTCAAGTTCTGACTCTGTTTTACGAACCGGACGATTTGCCTCACCATTCATAAACCGATGCGCATAATTTTCCAGCAATGTCAGAATTTCCTCTGAACTGAATTGTACATAATATCCTAAGTACAGATCATTTTCCCAGTCTATAGAGATTTGGGCTATATTATCCTGAGAATCTTCTCCCACAGCTTTCGAATTCTCTTCCGATATCGATGATGCTATCGTTTCTGAATCACATTCTTCTGTTATATTTCTATCCAATATTATATCTGCCACGACAATATCAACTTTGTATAATCCTGACAGAAAAAAGAGACTCAGATATATCCCACACACAAATGACAGTAAATTCTTTTTATCATCTTTCTTTTTTCCCTTGAAGCCCTTCCAAAATATACCTAAAACAGCCACTACTATTACAACATTATTAATGGGATTATCTAAATATAAATCTATTATATTTCCTACTTTTTCTGCTATAGTACTGGACAGCCATGGCAGTATCAATACTATAATTACTACTGGTATCCATCTCAATAATATCGGATTTTTAATTATATGGCATCTATGTCTCGTTCTTTTTTTACTTGGATTTTTCTTTTTTATATTCCCCTTATGACTCACTTTGCCTCTCACCTCTCAGCAAAATTTTTGTCTTTTATCCCCTTTTTGTTTTATATCTTTTTTGGTTATTACCTCCTGCTCTCTTTCAAAATTTACCAATCGCTGAACTAATATGGTATCATGTTTTTTATTTTTTTGCAATGCGAAAAGCCATTCAGAGTGTCAGTTCCAAATGGCTTTCCACAATACCATTCTGTTATTCAAGCAAATAATAATCAAATAGAATTTTACATTTTTTTCGCCAGTTCCATTTTACTATGTCCCATGTCCACTAAAATATCATCTAATGAATTAAGTAAAGAATCTCTGGCCATTGGCACCAACGTATTTTCCGCAATTTTTGTATAATCATCTGGAAATTTGGACAAAGCAAAGATAATTTTACCAATTAATTCAATCTTTATTTTTTCATCTTTTGAATCAATATTTAATTTAATATTTAGCAATACAGTCTTATCTTCTTGCTTCTTCTTTAATTTCAAAAGACTGCGCAATTGCTTTCGCAACATATTGATTTAATGTAATCTTTTGTCTTGCAGCCTCTAATGCAGCCTTTTTATGTATTTCCGGCGATATTCGAACATTAAAAGTACCTTTAAACTCTTTATCTGGATTTTTTCCAATTTTCTCACATAACTCTAAATAATTATCAATACTCTGTTGAAACATTTTTTTTATCTCATCAAGTGATCTGCCATGAAAATTTAAAGAATCTGTAATACCAAAAACTTCTCCAACTAAGATATCATCTTCCGCATCATATTCTACAGATGCATGGTAGCCCTTATACTCTAACATTGAATTCATATTTTTCCCTCTTTTTTTCATTAATAAATCCAGTTCTCTGGTTGTGAAATTTTTCGGTTCCGGTTTTCTACATAGCTTTGCAATTAAATCTTCACGTTTAGCCATTAGAACTCAACCACCACCTTTTATTGCAACTATTTTGCAACTATTTTTTAGTTACATTTATTATATCATTTTTTTCTATATTGCAATCATTTTTATGCTGCTCCTGCTATTTTCATCTTGTTTCTCGGATGCAGCTCTCGCAGGATTTCTGCCTGTTTTTTCGCTGCGATATGGATGTATATCTGCGTCGTTCTTATGGAACTGTGTCCCAATATCTGCTGCACGCAGCTTATATCCACGCCTTCTTCTATCAGGTATGTGGCAAAAGAATGTCTGAACATATGTGGTGTGATATTTCTTTTGATTCCTGCCTGTTTTGTATATTTTTTCAGCATCAGTCGAACTGATTGCTCTGTAAATCTGCTTCCACGGTTATTTATAAAGAAAAATCCACTTTTCTGGATTTCCCCTTTATTTTCTTCAAAATATTGTTTCAGTATGCGCAATACTGAGGCATTACTGATTTGTATGTACCTTTCCTTACCACCCTTGCCCATGATTCTGATAAGACCGGTATGAAGATCTACGCAGTCTTCTTTTATATTTGAAATTTCGTATACCCTTGCTCCGGTTGCAAAAAACAGTTCTACTACTGCTACATCCCGCAGTATATATCTTCGGGACTTTTCCGTGCTTTTGTTAAAGCATTTATATATATGATTCAATATGTGTTCGATTTCTTCGCGTGGGATAATTCTTGGAAGAGTCACTTTTTCCTTAAAGCGAACTTTGATTTTATGAAATGGATTTTCTGCAATAATTTCCTCATCTTCCAGATAATTATAGAATGCTTTTACCGATGCAATTTTCCTCTTTACCGTTTTCTGCTTATATTTTCTGTGCAAATATGTAATGTACTCTTCAATTTGCTCTTTAGACGGAACATCCGAAGCAAGATATGTGAAATATTGCCGGAGATCAATCCGGTATGCTTTGAGTGTTTTCTCATCCAGTTCCTTCCTGTATCTGCAAAATTCCAGGTACTGTGCCACTTTATCTTCTAATCTCATAGTCTGTTGTCTCCTTTACTTTCGCTATAGTGCATTTGTGCCGTTTACCTTTATTCGAAAGTATAGCATATGCGTGGATTAAAGGATAATTAGCAGTTATCCATCAATAAATCCAAAAGAAACAGACAATATCGGAGGTGTATACATGAAGTACTCAATTCTTATTACATATTATCAGAATCAGAACATTCTAAAAACAGCTTTGACATTATTGCTTAAAACGTTAGGAAATAGAATGGATGTTGAAATTATTATTTCCAGTGATAATCCCAAAGTTAACATTGATGCATTTCGTGATATAGATAAGTTATCTCGTATTTATACTATAAATGCAACAGAAAATGGAGGATATTCTGTTGCGTGTAATAAAGCAGCGCAAATGGCTAAAGGTGAGTTACTGATTCTGATGGACTCTGATATTTTTGTTACAGATGGTTGGTTAAATGCTTTAGAAGAAGTTTATAAGTCAAAGCCAAATGTTGGATCAGTTTCTTCGACAATTTTAAGTCTCAATACCGGCTCGGTAGTACATTGGGGACTATCCACAATTGGCGTAGAAATCTTAAAACCATTTCGAGATGGAAAACTACCAGAAAAATTATTCAACACAATTACAGAATCACCATTATTAACAAGTGGCTGTCTAATGGTAAAGAAAGAGATTTTTGAAACAGTAGGTGGAATGGATACTGCTTTTTATAATGGATATTGTGATTTGGATTTTTCAATGAAACTTAGAATGTTAAAGCTGAAAAATTATGTTACTACAAATTCTATTGTATATCACAGAGGAAAAGTAGCTGGACAAATTCGTATTATGGGAGAAGAAGACACTCGGGCGTTGTTTTTTAATCGATGGAATGAAAAAATTCCATCTGAAGGAGTTAGGATGTACCTGTTTTTATTATCACTATCTCTTCATAAAACAGAAAAAGACTACGTTTTATTCAATTTTTCCAAAAGTCTTTACTTAGAAAAATATATTGAATGTATTCAGCAAACTCTTGGCTGTGAATCTATATATAAATATGACCTTAAAAATTGTTCTCTTCCCATTCTGCTGGAAGATATCCTTCCATGGGAATTGTGTGCTGATACAAATCCATATATATATTTCTGTGACAATATAAATTCTCTCACCCAAAACAGGCACTGGTTTTTTCATCGAAAAGAAAAGGGTGATTTAATTATTGATCGCAATGGAAATGTATCAGACACCGATAGCATATTTAATTAGTACATTAATGCATACCCATGATGTGTTAATGGAAAATAATCTTCCAAATTAATATTTGCACATGTTATTTCACTTTGCGCAGGCATATAAATTTGATTTAATCGCGCCGAATGATAATAAGCTATTTTCTGTTCAAATGCAGAAAATTGTGTCTGTTTTAACACCTGTAAATAATTTGCAATTAAAGGTGCAAAACGCGTCGAACAATTTTCAGGAGTGCTGTATTTACAAAGCATTTCCTCTGCCTGCGCAAAATAATTGCTGCCTTTTTTTAAGTCACCGTTAGCACAATATGCTACACCTAAAGAATTTAAAATAGTAATAACTAATTTTGTACTGCCGAAAACCTCACTATCAAAGCGACATTTATATAGAATTTTTATAGCATCCGAAATATTTTCAAGTTTCATAGATATGATTGCCTTTACATTATTAGCAGGTATTAAAAGATATGTGTAGTTTCGCGTAGTTGCATAGTCAATTGCCATTTTTATGTTATCATTAGCTGCATTGTAGTTGTTATTCAGAAGTTCTCTAAGTGCAGTTTGTATATGTATTTCTATAATTCTATAAGAAGTTTTGTCTTTATCTTGTGAATAATATTTTTTAGCTTTTCCAAAGTAATATCTTATTTTAGAAATATTTCTAGTGTTTGTAAAATAATTAAAGGCAAAATCCGAATATGCAGTGCTGATCCAGAAATCGTCTTTAATTTTACGTGCTATTTTTATAGCATTTTTTATATGTAGCGTTGCCTTTTCGAAATCACCTAGTGAAAAGTAGCATAGACAATAACGGTCTTCAAGAATAAATTTATATTTGAGAGATATACCTTCTAATTGACTAAACTCATCTAAGACAGATATTGCATTAAGATATTTACCGGCATGAGTATAAGAGTTAATATATTGATGATAAAATCTGCTGACAATTTCAATATCATAATCATATAATGTTTTGTCCAATTTTTTCTTTATTTTTTTTAGTTCTTGAATTCCTTTTACAAATGAATCTATTTCCAATTGAGCCAAAGCTTTTTCTAGTTCAAATGTTAAACATTTGTTTCTAAACTCATATTTTTGAGCACGTGGAATATAAAATTCTACAAGAGAAATAATTTCGTTATAGGAAAAGGTTGCACTGAGCTCACATAATAAATTCTCCGCATATTCATAAAAATCTTCTTTTTTATTCAAGAAATACAAACACTTAGCATGGTTGATTTTCATCGAAGCTCCAAAGGAAGCTTCGTATGAAATTGAATATTTAAGAAGCTTTTCCAAATCTCTTTCATTAAATTTGTAGATAATTCCCTTTTGACTAAAATATCGATAATAATTATCATGAAAAAATGTGATATCTGTGTCAACTGTTTCAGAAATCAATAAGTCTCTTTTTGCAAATTCTGCTCGAACGGTACGCCTATTCTGAAATCAGCGGTACATTCATTCT